>Ga0209013_10004123_pt1 | contig 12783 bp, 13 predicted proteins | sample Cruoilmetagenom2_FD_187291 | JGI IMG/M metagenome (GOLD analysis project Ga0209013, IMG submission 187291) | Oil polluted marine microbial communities from Coal Oil Point, Santa Barbara, California, USA - Sample 2 (SPAdes) (version 2) | ecosystem: Environmental > Aquatic > Marine > Oil seeps ... | reverse complement strand
CCAGGCTGGGTGCGGGGTTCAGTTCTGAGGTGGTGGCTAGCCTTTCCTCAGGCTGGATTTTCACCAGCTGGCGAGTATGAATTTATCTCGGCACGCCTGTGTCCATCTGTGAAATATGTGGCTGATAAAAGCTTTTAGCCACAGATGAACACTGATTTCACAGATTTTTACCTACAACTCACTTGAACAGATTCGTGGAATCTCATGTAACTCCAGATGGCGTGGCAGTCCCGTCTGGAGCCAGTGGCAACTACGAAGATAAGAAGACGCGATATACTCGTGCCTCCACACCTGAGAACGAGGCATGAGGCGCATCACCACACACCGCTGCCAACGGCTGTACTGGCTCCGCCGATGCTTGTGCATTTCACAGTCTTCGCTCAATACTGCCACCATACTTCCAGAAGCCACTACCATCGGACACGAACGCCAGAATGCCCTGCCGATCCGAAAGTTCGGTAGTGTTATGAGACCAGCAGGTCATGTCAAGAGCAGGGTACGAGCACCACACACAAAAATCACTGAATAGCAAACCACCAATGTCCAGAAAACACCGGAAGAAATGGATTAAAGAGATTGCAGCACAGCAGATCGAGCGGCTCTTTGAGCTCGCGGAATCGGTGTCGGATGCGCGTCCCGAGTTGAGTGACCGTTACGTGCACCTGGCAAAACGGATCGGAATGCGGCACCGGGTGCGCATCCCCGCCCATCTGAAGCACAAAATGTGCAAGCACTGCGAAAAGTATCTTGTTCCGGGCAGAACATGCAGAATAAGGCTGAGCGGCACCTGTGTAGTCGTGACGTGCCTCTCCTGCAACAGACAGATCAGGTATCCGTATCATGGTAACAATCATACTCCCAACCCAAAATGAAGCCGAATCCCTCGGAGAAACCATCGAACACGTACGTAGCATCTGCTCTGAGCGAATCGTTGTGGTCGATGGGCATTCCACCGATGGAACTGCCGATATCGCGGAGCAGATGGGAATTGATGTCATATTCGACAACAAAAAAGGCAAAGGAGATGCACTCCGGGTAGCTTTCGATTATGTGGACGACGATGTTCTCTTTCTGGACGCTGATTGCACATATCCTGTCGAGCGCATCCCCGAGTTCATCGATGCGCTCAAGAATTACGATATTGTTATCGGCGAACGCATGGAATTTGCAGAGGGTTCTCTTCCGCGCCTATTCAGAGTCGGCGATTGGGCATCGAGGACGTTCTTTTCGGTGTTGTACGGTGTGAGACTCGACAATCTCTCAGGACTCCGCGGCATGACCAGAGATGCGATCTCGCAGATGAAGCTTGAGTCAGATGGCTTCGGAATCGAGACCGAGATAACAGCAAAGGCTGTGCGGCTGAATCTACGGATCAAGAAGATTCCGATCGCGTATCGGCCGCGTGCCGGCGAGTCAAAGTTCGGTCCGATCAGGGACGGGATTATTGTTCTCAAGGCGATTATCCGGTACCGCGTGGCATCGGTTGGCTGAAGTGTGGAGCTGGGGGGTCGGGGTCAGTTGTCACAGCCGTTCCGGCAGACTTCTCTCGTGAAGTTTTATTGCAGCAGTCATAAATATCACCAGAAATACCGTGAGGGCTCCGAGATCGACCGAAACCGAGTAGTAACCAGCGTCTGTGCCCTGGAAGGAGTATCTGCACAGGTCGGTTATGTAGGTCAGAGGCGAGAACATTGCCAGCGCCCGCCCCCATGATGGCAGATCGCTTATCGGGATGAAGATTCCGCTCACAAAGATCAGCGGGAATTTCACCATCATTGATATCATCATCACCGAGGATGTTATGCTGGTCGGTGCTGCCGAGAATATCAGCCCCATTGCAGAGAAACAGAATGTAGCCAGCACGATGCCTGCGGCGAGGGTGAGCGGGTGTGCAACCATGACTCCGAATGCCATCCCAAGGAGTATCGGGACAAAGGAGATCAGAATTCCAAAGAGCACCGATGCCAGCACGTCTCCCAGGAGAACTGTCGTGATTGTGACCGGTGCTGCCGCAATACGCTCCAGATTTCTGCTCTGCGTCTCGATAGGCGCAATGACGGGTGCAACCGATGTCGATGCGAAGAATATCGTCATCCCCATCAGCCCTGCGATGAGAAAATCGACAGGAAGATCTTTTCCCATCATGAACGCCAGAAAGAGGAACGTTGGAGAGAGGATACCAAATATTATCACCGGTCCAAGCAGATAATAGATTCTAATATCTTTTTTGGCGATCGCACAGGCACGTCTCATTTGATCCGAGATATCGTGAGCCATCATCCAGCCCTCCCGTCTCCGGTGAGTTTGATGAAGACGTCCTCGAGCGTTGGCGTGAGCGTGTTCAGAGTCACGATCGTACGATCGGTTGATCTGGCGTAATCCACCAGCCGGGATATCGTGCTGCCGGGTTCGTCTGTGTATAATTGCAGTTTATCCCCGCTCGATCGCACCTCAAGAACTTGCGGTAGGTCCGGAAGATCAGAGACCGTAACAGGCGTACTAAAACTTACCTCAACCCATTCCAATCCACCGATCCTCGTTTTGAGTTTCTCAGGAGCATCTATTGCCGCGATCCGTCCATGGTTGATGATTGCAACCCTGCTGCACAGCTGGTTCGCCTCCTCCATGTAGTGGGTGGTGAGAAAGATTGTCGTGCCGGCGTTGTTCAGTTCCCGCATCATCTTCTTTATCAGCCGTGCGCTCCTGACATCCAGACCTGATGTCGGCTCGTCTAAAAAGAGGATCTCAGGGTCGTTCATGAGCGCCATTGCGATTGTGAGCTTCTGCTTCATTCCCTTGGAGAACGTCTTGACCTTAGTATCCCGCCGATCGTACAGATCGAACTTGGTGAGGAGTTCCTCTGCCCGCCCTCTGGCAACTCTTCCGGAAACGCCGTACAATTCCGCCATGAACTGCAGGTTATTCCATGCGGAAAGTTCGTTATACGCGTTTGACAGCTCCGGAACGACTCCTATCAATTGTTTGGCTTTGATTGGATCCTGCTCAATCCCAAAACCCATGATACTAATTCTGCCAGAGGTTGGTTTTATGATTCCCGTGAGCATCCGTACCGTCGTCGTCTTACCCGCGCCATTCGGTCCCAAAAATCCGAAGACTTCGCCTTCTTCCACCTCAAAGCTGATACTGTCCACTGCTGCGAGTGCGTTGTAATTTTTCCTGAGTTCTGTTACCTCAATTACGTTTTTCATGATCCGTAACCTCGCTATCCAGTAAATTAATGACTATCTGTTTCGTTTTCAGTTTCCAGACCTTCTCGGGCGCGCCGCCCCCCTTCTCTCGGTACTCTGAGACCTCGATTATATCCGCGCGATTCAACTCAGAGAGATGATAGTACAATCCTGATGATGTTAGTCTCATGCCGCGCTCGGTCAAGAATTCGTAGATCTCTTTTGTGCTCTTGCTACCTTCTCCGATGAAATCGATGATCTCCCACCGTGTCGGGCAGTGAAGCGCACTGATGTATCTGCCGAGTTTTTGCAGTTGTGGGTGGCAATTGCACATTGTATCACCTGAATATTACAGTAGTTTACAGTAACATTGTGGTCATTCTTTAAAAGAGTTCGGCAGTCCCGCAGTCGCAAGGTTCACACGTCGCGCCAGTGATCTCACTGAAAGTAACACAATAACCAAAAAGTTTATTAATGATCAAGATTCATGGTGGTTCTGCACGTGTTGTGTATGTGTACAAAGTTGGACATCGCCTCCGTTCATCTTTGCATATCAGGGGTGAGCAAGTTCCTCCTCGCTACTATCCCTGCACGTGGATTATGAGGGGGGTGGGCTTCTCTTGTTTCCGGATGTGGGGTGGGGAATCGCCGCCTCATTCACGTGATTCCCATATTCGCTTCAAAAATCTCAGATAATCGACAGCAAAACGCCTTGCCATCACCGACCACGCCGATGCCCAACCCCCTCAAAGCCCCAACCTTACCACGCCCAATCACCATGTCAGAATCCGCAAGTGTGATACGCGCTTAATCAAAACACAATCCGCGTAGCCAAGGCTCAGCGCCGGCGACGATACCTATCTTGCCCCCCTCTTGTCGCGTTCTCCTTTGTATGGGGCATGATGCGATGTTCAGACTCTCGTTCCCCATACGCCCTCTTCACATCCTTTGCCAGGACAACGTCCCCCGCATATTTTTGGAACCCATCTCTGTACGTTTTGATCCTGGTAATCTTGACTCGTTTTCGCCCAATCTCCTCGATACCTCCAACAACGAACTCCTTATCCCCATAGACCCGCAAACGCTCTGACTCTGTTCTGGTTCTGTCGTGAATAGTAATCTTCACGGTCACCTCATCGATAGCCCGCGCCCAGATCGTTTCAATCTCGCCTGCGACCTCTGATTCCACCCGTTTCGTATTGGACTCAATCGAGGTGACCTCTACCAGATGCACCTCGTCTGCGGAGGGGTCATCCACAAGCAGTTCATCTTCGACGTAGACCTCGTGATCAAGTGGCAATTCGATCATATATCTCTCCGAATCCTCGTCTTTGCTCACGATGATCCTGATCTCAGTGGTTCGCGTGGGTTCCACTGTAATGGTGTGCGTGGTGCCGCATTCGGTACAGCGCACCAGCAGATCGCCGCTGTTCCGGCTGCCCCCGTCGCCCCTACCACTGTTCCCGCCTCGCCGTTTCAAGACTTCGTGCGACTGTGGTGCATGCGGCGAGCATGTTGGGCAGGTGGTTCTGATGTGCGGGTTGTTTTCAATATTCATGATATCCATAGTGATCTGTCGCAACATAACTTAATCCTGCACGGCACTGTCGATTTTCCAGTGTGATCGCCATACCCTTAGATTATACCACAGAGTGCGTATATGAACGCAGAGGGTTGAAAACGGTCTCAAAACTCTGCGCCCTCCGCGGTGGCAAAGCACTTGATTTTCAGACAGTACAATCCTGCACAAAAGAATAACAATCGGCGGGTACGATACACCTGTATGCTCCAGCGCATCTATGAGCGCGTCTATGAACACCGGCTGCGTTCCCGGATTCTCCGAAACGATCTGCCGGTTGCACTCACGCTTATCCTGACAGAAAGCGATCTTCTCGAGTCGGAGGGAGTTAAACGATTGCGATCTTTTGTTTCGTGGTGCGCAGACCTTGGCATTAGCTCGATCATCGTCTACATCGCCGTAATCGTAGATGGTCCTCTGGTTACGGATGTTACGTCACAGATCATTGATCGGCTGGCGGGAACCGATCTGGTCGCAAGAATATACGCCAAAAGCGACGATGGCGTGAGGCTCTGCCCGATTGGAGACGGAGTTTGTGGGGATCCAAAGGTTAAACTCAGTATCTCGATTGGATATGGTGGAAAACTCGAGCTTACTGATGCGATAAAAGTCATCCTGAAAAAGGTGGAATGCGGGGAGCTTAATTCCGAGGATATCGATCTGGACATGGTTGAATCTCACCTTCTCTTCAGGCACAAGCCGGATCTGGTGATCCGCGCCGGGGGCAAGCACCTGACTGACTTTTTGATATGGCAAACAATATATTCTGAATTATATTTCACAGATGTGAATTTTACCGATATGCGGAAGTTGGACTTCCTCAGGATCATTCGGGACTACCAGAAGCGGCAGCGGAGATACGGGGCATGACTGCGAGGGTGCAAAATATGGGGGTCGCCGAACAACGCCCGTATCATTGCTGCCACTGCACCACACCACCACCACCACCACTGCAACTACCATCACCCGTGAGACGCTGATATCTCTTTCATATAATTCACAATATCGTCCCTCAAATCGTCCCGCTCCAGTGCAAAATCGATGATCGCCCTTATATAATCCGCCTTGCTTCCTGCGTCGTACCGCCGCCCCCTGAATGCGTACGCGTAGACCCCCTCTGAAGCAATCAGCATCTTTATGGCGTCTGTGAGCTGTATCTCCCCCCCCACTCCCGGTTTCGTCTTCTTAATGCAGGAAAATATTGCTGGTGTGAGGATGTAGCGTCCCACCGCCCCCATCTGCGATGGAGCATCGCGCGCATCCGGTTTTTCGATAATATCCTCAACACGGTAGGTACATTCGTCGATCTTGCTGCCTTTGATGATTCCGTACTTGCTCACGTCATCCACCTGTTCTACTGACAGAACAGAGCACCCATACGTCGCGTAAACATCCAGCAACTGTTTTATGCAGAGTTCCCCCCTAATAATGTCGTCGCCGAGTAGAACTGCAAATGGTTGGTCACCAATATGCTTTTCTGCCCTCAAAACCGCATCTCCTAGACCTTTTGGCTCTTTCTGCCGTATATAATGGATATCTGCCATTGAGGAGATATCCTTGACCTCCCGCAACAAGTCGTATTTCTTATTGCTTGAGAGGTGGTTTTCGAGCTCGGGGGACGTGTCAAAATAGTCTTCGATCGCACGCTTGCCCCTGCCTGTTACGATCAGGATGTCCTCGATTCCGGAGGCGATCGCTTCCTCCACAACGAACTGGATGATCGGCTTGTCGATTATCGGTAACATCTCTTTTGGCATCGATTTCGTCACGGGAATAAATCTCGTACCGAGTCCTGCCGCAGGTATCACTGCTTTTTTTATCATTCGTTCACTCCCGTGGGTGCACTGGTTCAATCGAAGTTAGTTATCCACACATCTTTATTTAGTCCGTATGCTACATATAACAGACCCACCGTATTCGGGAACTTCTCAGCGCCGGTTTTTGTTTCCGCCGGAACCGCCGCGAAGCATCAAAAACTATTTATGCGATTCTGAGCAATATATTGTATATTACAGGGGGGTATAGTGTGCAGGCAGACGATAAAAGTGACATTGACAACCACATAACAGCGTTGCTAAATGATATTCTCGCCCCTACAAATGATGCCGAACTGAGAGGCGTGCTCAAGACTGTTGACGTGCTAACAGACTTTGTCGAACTCGATAATGTGCGCAGCATACTCGCAGACGACGTGCTGTTCCGCGAAAACCGGGAACTTGCACTGATAGCGTTTGATATTCTGAGGAAGATGCACGATCGCAGACCGAATGGAGGACCTGCTCGGGCAGAGAATGTGGGAAATGAGATAAATGAGATAGAAGCTACCATGACTGCGGTGATGGGTGGGGCTATCGCGGAAGCACCGGAACCGGCTGAATCCGCGCCAGATGAAGCTGTCCCCAAGATTGCGGCAGAAGCCATCGCAGCAGCGAGTGCTGGTGACGTCGTTGAAACTCCCGCGATTGGGGGCATGGGTGCTGTGGCAGAAGCTCCTGAACCGACTGAATCCAAATTAGGACTGTTTGAGGCAGTGTCTGCTGAATCTATGCCGAATGAAACAGTTTCAGAGGTGATGAGTGCGCCCCCCGGACTGGCGGAATCTGAATCAGAGATGTTCGATGCAGCAGATGTCGAGCCCCCACCGGATGAAACAGTTTCAGAGGTGATGGATGAGGTCATCATGACATCGGATGTTGGCGAAGTCGCCGAAACTCGTGCGATTGAGAGCATTGGGGCTATGGCGGAATTTCCGGAGTCAGCTGAGTCAGAGCTGCTCGAGGCTGCGCCTGTTGAGTCCATGCCGGATGAAGCAGCCGCGGGTGTTCCGGAAGAAGCCATCGCAGCAGTGGGTGCTGGTGACGTCGTCGAAACTCCCGCGATTGAGGGTATGGGTGGTGTGGCAAAAGCTCCGGAACCAGTTGAATCCGAATCAAAGGTGTCAGAGGTAGCACCTGTTGAATCCATGTCCGGAAAATCCGTAACAGAGATTGTAGGGGCGGTCATCGGAGCAGCGGATGCCGGAGAAATCGCTGAAACTCCGGAATCTGTCGAGTCCATGCCAAATGAAGCAGTTTCCGAGGTGATGGAAGAAGCCATTGCAGCGTCGAATGTTGGCGAAATCGTTGAAACTCCCGCGATCGAGGGCATGTGCGATATGGCGGAATTTCCGGAACCGGCTGAGTCAGAGATGCTCGAGGCTACGCCTGTTGAATCCATGCCGGATGAAACAGTTTCCGAGGTGATGGATGCACCTCCCGGACTGGCTGAATCCGAATCGGAGATGTTTTGGGCAGCAGATATTGAATCCGTGCCTGAGGAGTCACCGCCGGAATTTAAACTTAGTGCACCGGAAATTAGCACCATAATAGAAATCCCGGAACTGGGGTCAGAAGAACCGGAACCCAAATCGCTGGATCCCACTCCGGAGTTTCCAGGATTTTCAGAAGACCGCACTGATATGCCCGATATGGCTGACCCCGAATCGCCGGACTTTCCCGGAATTTCAGAGGACAGTCCATTCCCTGATGACGGTACTGCCACTTCGGATATGGCGGGCGCCCTGACAGAGACCGAATCGCCGGAGTCCACCCCTGACTTTCCCGGATTTTCTGAGGACGATTCGCTCTCGGATGATGCGCCTTTTCCAGGAGCTAGCCCCGATACACCAGATATGCCAGACACGGGGGGTGGTTCGGAAAGGACGTGGGAACTGACGCTTGGTCGAATAAAAGAATTGAAAAATAAATATGTGAATAAACTATGATGTGACTGCGCGTATCTCGGATCCTGATCCAACGAATAAACAGAATACCAATGAGCACAGAATAACCGACATGCCTCACAAATGCGCCAATTGCGAACACATCTTTGAGGACGGCTCAGCCGAAATCCTGGATGGCTGCCCACATTGTGGCTGGAAGAAGTTTTTGTACGTGCCAGCAAATCCCCGGGTCAAAGACACTCCGGATGTAGAAACGCAGGTAGATGAACCAAAAATAAAGGATAAAGAACCGGATTTGCAGGTTGAATCGATTCGTATTCTTGATAAAGGGTCGTACGAGCTAAATATCGAAGCACTGCTCGAGCGAGAGGAGATTGTCATGTCTGTTAAGGAAAGCGGACGGTATTTTGTGCATCTCCCTTCCGTCTTCGAGAAAAACAAGAAAGATAAATAGATCAATGAACCTGCGATATCAGGATTTGCACGGTTTGTAAAGATCTGCTAACCCGTTGTTTTTGTGAAAACATGAACGAACGCACAAAACACTTCTTGCGGGAGAAGTTCAAGGAGTATTACCTCGAATATCCTATCCAGCTGCCACCAGAATTCGAGCGTCGTGAGTGGGGTTTTGTCCTCTTCGATGCGCTGCCGAAGATCGTGATGTACAGGCACAAAGCGTTTCTCTCACGCATGGAGGTGCTCGAGTACCTGCGGAGCATGGCTCCAGCCCACGCATTCTCATCGGTTGCGTATTACGAGCATCCCGAGGCTGGTACGATGGTGGATAAAAACTGGTACGGCTCCGATCTGATCTTTGATCTGGATGCTGACCACCTCCCTGATGCGCCGGAATCATATCCTGCAATGCTTGCGCGGGTCAAGAACGAGACCATGAGGCTGCTCGATTTTCTGACCGACGACTTTGGGTTTTCCGAGGAGTTGCTTGATGTCGTCTTCTCGGGAGGGCGCGGGTATCATGTGCATGTACGCGATCCTACTGTGCAGACGCTGGGGAGTGCTGAGCGAAGGGAGATTGTGGATTATGTGAGCGGGACAGGGCTTGTGGTGAAGTCAATTCCCGGGGGGGAAAGCGGCGGATGGGGGACGAAATTCAATCGCTGGGTTGTTGGGTATCTACAGGGTTTGCATGACCGTGATGATGCTATGAAGATACTGCAGAAGTTCGATGGCATTGGAACGGTGAAAGCAAAGGCACTGATCAACGCAGGGAATGATACAAATATCGAACTGATCAGGAATGGCGACACCGTTTTTCTCAAGGATATCCCGGAATCGTTCTGGAATGAGTTGAAATTGCAGGCGGTTTCGGAGCTTGGAGCGAGCGTTGATGAGCCGGTCACAGGTGACATCAAGCGTCTGATTCGGCTCCCCACGTCCTTGCATGGTGGATCAAGCATGAGGGTGGTCCCATTGACACTTGAGACAATCAAAGTCTTTGATCCGCTGAAGGATGCTGTTGTGTTCTCGGATAAGGAGATCTCGGTTGCGGCTGAGATGCCTGCAGCCTGTGATCTGCGCGGGAACCATTTCGAGATTGCGGAGGGTGCAAACACGGTTCCGGAGTATGCGGGCGTGTATCTGATGTGTCGAGGGGCTGTGGAATATGTGGGAAAGGTATGAGACTTGACATGAGTTCGGGGGTGTATTAAAAACGCGGTTTAACCACCTGTTGTTCGTTGTCGCCACCAAATAATCCTAATTTTTAATTTCAATCCAGAATAAAACGATGGTAGAATATTTTTGAAGTCGAGTCTAAGGTATTTCGTGAGTCATCAGTTTATATGCCCTCACCAAATATATTTCTTCATAAGTGCAATCATCGCCTAACTCTTCTTTTATAGGTGCTAATTTCTCGCTACCTATAATCGACATCACACTCACAATGTGTTCTTGCTTATCAATATCAACCAATTTATCAATGTCAATTTCTTCACCGGATAAAATCAGTTTTCCGATATGGGCTACAATTGTACCGGTCGTTAAATTCCTTTTCCGGGCGATTTCTTCAATTGCCAAATTCTGATTATAAAGCTCCAACGTTTCTTGCAGCGTAGATGTTATCGTTTCAGCATGATGGTTACGTATGCCGATCGGTTTTGGTTCGATGTTGCGCTCTTTGCAATAACCAATGATCTCTTCTAAAAACAGTTCCCCATATTTCTCTAACTTGCGTTCACCAACGCCACTGATCGTCCGAAAGTCTGATCGGCTTCGCGGGAAATATGTCGCCATCGCAATCAAACTTGAGTCATGGAAGATGACGTACGGCGGCATACCGGAATCATCGGCAAGTTTCTTTCTCAAACTCCTCAAAATTTCGAATAAATCATGATCGGAACTCTCATCAACATCTTTTTGTATTATTTTAACTTCTTCTTCCGGTTTTGTCAACAAAACCCCTTTTGTTCCGGATAAAATATCACAACCATCCTGAGTCAGTTTTATGATCGGGTATCTGTCACCTTCCGACTTCAGATAACCAAGTTGAACGAGTTCCTTTGTAAAAGCCTGCCACTGCTTTTTTGAGTATTCCTTCCCGGCACCATGAGATGCTATGGTATTGTGTCGATTACGGACTATCTTTTGAATTCTCGAACCGCACAAAATATCAGCTATGTAATTCACTCCAAATCTTTCGTTGATCTGGGAAACACACGACACGATCTTTTGAGCGATAATTGTTCCATCGGTCGTCTCTTTTGGATTCAAACAGTTATCACAATTGCCGCAATTCGTTTCATCATACATTTCACCGAAATATTCCAATAAAATTTTCCTGCGGCAGGTTCTACTCTCACAGAAAGCAACCATGTCACGTAATTTCTTATACGCGATTTGTTTTTCTGTTTCATCCTCTTTTTGCTCGATAAAATACGATATTTTTCTCATATCCGAACTACTAAAGAAGATAATACAATCACTTTCTTCTCCGTCTCTTCCAGCCCTGCCCGTTTCCTGATAATACGTTTCAAGATTCTTCGGTAGATCGTAATGGATCACGAAACGGACATTGGATTTGTCTATACCCATCCCGAACGCTACTGTCGCCACAATTATCTCAACATCGTCTTTAATGAATTTATCCTGTGTTTCAGTTCTTAAATCAGATTTTAACCCTGCATGGTAAGGCAAAGCACGATGACCCTCTTTTTTAAGTTTGTTTGCCAGATCATCGGCAGATTTGCGGCTGTAACAATAAATTATCCCCGAATCATTTTTACGACCCTTCAGATACTGAAGTAACTGATAGTATGCATTATCTTTTGGTTTAACCTGATAAAATAGATTTTTTCGGTTGAAACTTGCCTTATAGGTCGTTGGATTGGACAGTTTTAGCTGTGTTGTAATGTCCTCCTGCACTCGGGATGTGGCGGTTGCGGTCAGCGCAACCAGTGGAACTTTCGGAAAATGTTCTTTAAGCACTTTCAACTGACGATATCCGGGTCTGAAATCATGCCCCCATTCGGAGATGCAATGGGCTTCGTCAATAGCGATCAGACTGACATTCAAACGCTTCAAAGCTGATATGAAGTCAGGTACCATCAGTCTTTCCGGAGCCACGTACAGAATACTGATCATGTTCTCTGCCAGGTCCAATTTTACGTTTTTCATCTCATCAAAACTAAGAGAGCTATTGATATGGGCTGCGGCGATCCCATTCGCCTTCAAAGCGTCAACCTGATCCTTCATCAAGGCGATGAGTGGCGACACAACGATCGTTACACCGTCAAAGAGAAGGGCTGGTAACTGGTAGCACAGAGATTTGCCACCACCCGTTGGCATCAGGACGAAAACATCCTTTTTCAGCAGAATATCCTGGATAACCGCCTCTTGGAGCTGTAAAAATGTGGTGTAACCGAAATATTTTTGTAGCGCATGATATGCGGGTTCCATGTCAATTTCGTTCTTTTCAAGCTCGGCGTTGCTGTGCCCGGTGGTGTATGTATCAACATGATCCAACGTCTTTCTTTGTTGCATAGTGTTCATGGTTGCCGTTTTATAAATCCACCAGGTGTTACAAAATTCACCGGTCATTCACAAATTCAAACTAATCTGCCATAGATCGCGATATGTATAAAGGTTATCGGCATTCCGAAAATTGAAATTCTCAACAAATTTGCAAGTCGGGTTATTGCCATATCTCTTGCCAGTTTCATGTTGCCTACCAGCTCCCATCTGCCCGGGCAGCAACCGTGATCGCATCCCCTGCCGCAACCGCAGCCTGAATCGTTGTGATGTACGGAACACTGAAATCAACAGCAGCACGCCTGATC
>Ga0209013_10004121_pt1 | contig 12790 bp, 10 predicted proteins | sample Cruoilmetagenom2_FD_187291 | JGI IMG/M metagenome (GOLD analysis project Ga0209013, IMG submission 187291) | Oil polluted marine microbial communities from Coal Oil Point, Santa Barbara, California, USA - Sample 2 (SPAdes) (version 2) | ecosystem: Environmental > Aquatic > Marine > Oil seeps ... | reverse complement strand
TTGGACTTTGGAGTGTTCCTATGCTTATGAGTAGATCAAATCTACCTAGGTTTAAAGTGTCTAAATGATTGATATCTTCTGTAAAAAACTGAACATTCTTCTCAGAAAACAACGTATCAGCATACTCTATAGCTGTTTTGCTATGGTCGATACCTACCAACTCCATATTTTGATATTTATTAGTATCTAATCTATTTTTAATCACTTCAAATTCATCTCCACGGTTGATACCAAGGTTTAAAATACGTGTTCTCTCTTCTATCTTTACATTCGTAAGTGCCTGGTTGTAGTAGTAAAGAAAGGCTGGCTCTTCCATCTTGTTTATTTCAAAGAAGTGAGACTCTGTTCCATACTTCTCTTCTTTTGCACCTTGTGTATTGAGATGAAAAGAGCTTTGAGTTTCCAGTTTTTGAAAACAAAGGGTTACGAGTGGGTAACTGCTCTCTTTTGGTGTGAGCATCTTGCACATCAAAAGTTCTGCTAAGTCTGTCCATGCTTTGTAGCCTCTGTAGAAATAAGTTTTATCTTCTATGGTCATTAGATTACCTGCATATCCTTCACCTAGATTAGGGTTGAGTATTTCAAAAGAGACAGAGCTGTCTGTTTTAAGTGCATTTTGCAGTCTGGGAAGTATCTCTTGCATGGTATTATGTGTAAATTTCATTAATTTTGTCATGATAGTATTTTAACACACATGTATGAAATGAGAGATTTTGTGGGTATAGTCCTTCCTAATGCAAAAAGGGAGATAAGAATGTTTATAGTTTCGGGAGATAAACATAATCATTAGAAAGGATTATCAGTATTATAATCTTTCAATATTAACCATATGTGAACTAGAAATAAAATATGGGCACCTCTAATGATTGTTTTTACTTTTACAACTTTTTGATATGATTCTATATAATGTATATACAAGGAATCCATAGTGTCAAATCATAATCTTATCGTAGTAGGTTCAGGTGCAGCGGGAATGATGGCTGCTATAACTGCTGCGCGTGCAGGAAAATCTGTATTACTGTTAGAGAAACTTTCAAAGATAGGGGCAAAGCTCAAAGCCACAGGTGGTGGACGCTGTAACTTGACAAATACGCTTTCAAACGAAGAGTTTATGGCTCGTTTTGGACGGGATGGTCGTTTTATGTCCCCTGCTCTTGAAGCTTTAGACCATAAAGCACTCATGGCATTTTTCAAAGATATCGGTGTGGAGAGTCATGCACCTGATGGCTACCGGGTTTTCCCTGTCACACATAGCTCATCTACCATTATAAATGCTATGGAACAAGAGATGCAAAACCTTGGTATAAAAGTATCGTGTTCCCAAAAAGTAGAAACGCTGATTCATGATGGTATGAAAGTCACAGGTGTACATACACAAACAGATACCTTTCATGGTGATGCGGTCATCATCGCTTCTGGTGGTATGGGGTACCCTGTACTTGGTGCAGAAGGAGACGGTTACCCTATGGCAGAGTCTGTAGGACATAAAGTTACGGACCTTTTCCCTGCTATGATGCCACTCAAAGTGAAAGAAACCTGGGTAGAAAACTGCAGAGCTGATACCATAGCAAAGGTCGCCATGCACGTTGATATGAAAAAATATAAAAAACTCTCAGCTATTGGAGACCTGATATTTACAAAAGGTGGTATACGTGGTCCTGTGGTACTTGATTTTTCACGTGAGATCACCCCTCTTTTAAGTAAGTTTGATGAAGTTCCTATCCTTGCAAATCTTACCAAAGGGATGAACGAAGAGCAGATACGTGAACATTTTAAAAAAGAGATAGCCAAAGACCCTCACCGAAATACAATGGAACTCATGCAAACTTTACTCCCAAAGTCTATATCTGCTGAACTCTGCAAGATGGCAGAAGCTGACCCTACTTTAGGATGGAGCAAACTTTCAGGACAAGTCCGAGACAAACTCATCAAACTTTTAGTATGGACACCATTAACTATAAATGGACATGATGGCTTCAAAATGGCGATGATAACCCGTGGAGGTATCAACCTGAAAGAGATAGATCCTTATACTATGCGAAGCAAGAAGATAGATGGACTTTATTTCTGTGGAGAAGTCATGAACCTTGACGGCCCTTGCGGCGGGTACAATTTACAATGGTCCTTTGCCAGTGGGTTTCTGGCTGGGAAGTTGATGTAGGTCAAGCTACACTTTAGTAGATATCAGTATGATTTTAAACTATGGGCACCTCTAAAAACCCTAGTCACTCATTTACACCCCTTCTGCGATCATCGCATCTGCTACTCTTTTAAATCCTGCGATATTTGCTCCATCTACATAGTTTCCATCAACACCAAACTCTTTTGCTGTTGATGCAACATTTTCACAGATCTCTTCCATGGTTAATTTAAGTCTTGCATCCACTTCTTCAAATGTCCATTTCTGCATTGCAGCATTTTGACTCATTTCAAAACCACTTACAGCTACACCGCCGGCATTGGCTGCTTTTGCCGGAGCAAGACAGATTTTGTTTTCCAGCATAATATGTACTGCATCCGTTGTTGATGGCATATTTGCACCTTCAGAGACACTGACACAGCCATTTTTGACAAGATTTTCAGCATCTACGGCGGTCAACTCATTTTGTGTTGCACATGGGAAAGCTGCATAGCATGGGATGTCCCATACTGCATGACCCCCTTTGGGGTATTTTGAGACTGGTGTATATGTTGCTTCTGTATGTACTTCCACATACTCTTCTAAAGAGGCACGACGCTCAAATTTTAACTCTTTAAGCAGTGCAAGGTCAACACCTCTTGCATCATAGATCATCCCTTTGGAATCTGTGCAGGTTACAGCAATTGCACCGAGTTCTTGTAGCTTTTCTATAGCATGAAGTGCCACGTTTCCAGAACCGCTGACTGTACATACTTTACCTTTTACACTCTCTTTACCTTCCAACTCCAACATCTTGCGTGTGAAGTAGATCACCCCATACCCTGTTGCTTCAGGCCGCATGAGTGAACCGCCAAAGAAGGCGGGTTTTCCTGTAAGTACACCCTCAAAAGCAGATGTCATTCTCTTATACTCACCAAAGAGATAACCGATCTCACGCCCACCTACACCGATATCTCCAGCAGGAACATCGATACGTGGACCGATATGTTTATAGAGTTCCTTCATGAACGCCGTACAAAACTTCATAACTTCAAAATCAGATTTTCCTTTAGGGTCAAAATCACTACCCCCTTTTGCTCCGCCTAAAGGCAGGCCGGTCAATGCATTTTTCAAGATCTGTTCAAATCCTAAGAACTTTAAAATACCTTCATTTACAGAAGGGTGAAAGCGAAGACCGCCTTTGTATGGACCAAGTGCATTGTTAAACTGGACCCTAAACCCTCTGTTGACCTGCACTTCATTGTTATCATCCAACCATACTACTTTAAATTTAATGACTCTGTCTGGTATGATCAGTCTTCTAATAATGGCATTCTTTGCATTCTTATTATAAATTTCATCTGATTTAAAGAGAGGGAAAATAGAAAGAAGAACCTCTTCCATCGCTTGAAAAAAGACATCATCTTCTGCGCAGTTCTCATTTTTTAGCTTTGCGATTTCTACTTTTGCATCTACTATGTTGGTCATTCTTTTCATGTTTTTCCTTATTGTTCGTGTTCCATTTTTGAAATCATATCATAAACCTTTTTACTTGTAGATCTGAAAACAAAAAAATATATCATTAGGTGCTACTTTAACGATGTAATGAGTATTATTGTATAATAATGCACATATACAGACGGCTCAAGAGAGACGTAACGAGGAAAATATGATACCATTCACTAAACTACAACTCTCATCACCCATACAACGAACACTTCAACAAAATGGTTATACCGAACCAACTCCTGTACAAGAGAAGGTTATCCCTCTCGTACTTGAAAAGCATGATGTCATGGCAAAAGCTCAGACGGGGAGTGGAAAGAGTGCAAGCTTTGTTTTGCCTATTTTGGAGCTTTGGTCACAGAATATACCAGAGGGAAAGGCAAAGATAAAGGTTTTAGTGTTGACCCCTACGCGTGAGCTTACACTTCAAGTGGCAGAGTACTTTTCTACTTTTGGTGCACTTTTAGCTAGGAAGCCGAAGGTGGTTTCAGTCATCGGTGGTGAAAGCATCGGTGATCAGCTTTATGCCATACAGCAAGGGTGTGATGTGCTTGTGGCTACATCTGGACGGTTTTTAGATGTACTAAGTAAAAAGCAGATGAATCTTTCTCATATAGAGCACTTAGTACTAGATGAAGCAGACAAGATGCTTAACCTTGGGTTCGCTGAAGAACTTGACCTCATACTTGAAGCCATACCTGCCAAGCGTCAAAACCTTTTGTTCTCAGCCACCTACCCTCAAAAGATGCTTGACATCGCTTCCAAAATTACGCAAAATCCAGTAGAAGTCAGTTTTGAAGATGAAACAGAAACGGTGGAGAAGATAGTTCAACGTGTTATAGAAGTAAATCCTGAAAACAGAGGGCCTTTACTAAGATACCTTATGAAAAAAGAGAAGTGGAAAAGCATACTGGTGTTTATGGCAAACAAAAGAGCAACAGACAACATAGCTGAGAAGTTTAGAAAACGTGGATACTTGGCTGAGTCTTTTCATGGAGACTTAACGCAAGAAGACCGTAACTATACGTTAGAGCAATTTAAAGCCAAGAAAATCCAGATCTTATTTGCAACAGATCTGCTTTCTCGTGGGTTGGATATAGATGACATTAGCTGTGTCATCAACTATGACCTGCCGCGTTCCCCTGCTGATTACATCCATCGCATAGGAAGAACAGGAAGAGCCGGTAAGTCAGGGATAGCTGTGTCATTTATAGGGCATGAGGAACAAGATCATTTTAAACTCATAGAGAAGCGCAGTAACATCAAGCTTGAAAGAGAACAGATAAAAGGGTTTGAACTTAAAGATGATGCACCCATTAAAGAGAAAGGCAAAGCACCTGTCAAAGGCAACAGAAAAAGTAAGAAAGACAAGTTAAGAGAACAAGCACTTAAAGATAATAAATAAAAGTAGATATTATTTAATATATAACCCAATTATATAGAAACATCTTTATTTGCTGGGCCACAAAGACCCACCCTCTTCTTAACCGATTAGACTACAATATCTATTAACGTCCTTCTCTGTCCTTTTTGTCTTCGTTAGCACCGATCGCACCACCTGCAATACCACCTATCGCTGCTCCAATAAGAGTAGACTTAGTATCACCACCGACTGCTTGACCGATTAATGCTCCTGAACCTGCACCAATTGCCGCACCGGTTTGTGTTTTGTTTGCACATCCTGTCATTAGAACCATCGTTGTACCTGCTATCAATGCAATCGTTAAATGTAACTTTTTCATAATGTTTGCCTCCATTATTTTAATCTATGTCCATTATAGCATAAAATCAGTATATTAGAAAATTTTATCCTCTTGTATGTTTTTTACAAATAATTAAAAATGATAGAAGTTTGATAGATTCTTTGGATATAATTTACTTATATTGATTCTAAAAGGGAAGAAAAGGTGGAAAGTATAGAACAAAGAGAAGAAAAAGTAAAACTTGCAATAGAGATTGCTATTAAATTGGGTCTTTTAGCAATAGTCATTTATTTCTCCTATCTGATCGCTAAACCTTTTATGGCAATAGTAGTTTGGGGTATTATCATCGCTGTGGCGCTCTCTCCTCTTATTGATAGTTTGGAAAAACGTTTTGGCAGTCGTAAAAAGATCATCATTAGTCTTACTGTTACAGTGATCGTTGCACTACTTATCCCTACTTATTCACTTTCGGGGAAGATGATCAAATCTTCACAAACGATTGTACAGGCGATGAAAGATGGAAATATCACGGTTCCACCACCGACAGAAAAGGTAAAGGAGTGGCCGCTTATTGGTGAAAAGTCATATGCATTTTGGGAACATGCTTCTCATAACCTAAAAGAAACTTTGGCACCTTTTAATGATGATATTAAAAAGATGGCTAAATCTATTTTCTCAGCATTAGGGTCTGGGCTTGCTACAATCTTTATGTTTATCGGTTCCATGATCATTGCAGCAGTCTTTCTTGTAGGATCTGAAGGCGCTGTGAAGTTTTATCAAAACCTTTCACGTCGTCTATTGGGTGATAAAGGTAATGAATGGGCACAGCTCTCTGCCCTGACTATACGTTCTGTAGTTAATGGTGTATTGGGTGTTGCGATCATACAGGCAATACTTGCTCTTATCGGTATGGGACTGATGGGTGTCCCTCTTTCAATTGTTTGGGCTGTTGGGATTATGTTTCTAACTATTATTCAAATTCCTGCTTTGTTGATCATCGGTCCGGTGATCGCTTATGTTTTCTCTCAAGGATCTGGAACAGCTGAAGTGATCTTTGCTGTCTATATGGTTATTGTAGGAGCGAGTGATGGTGTCTTGAAGCCTATGCTTATGGGTAGAGGTGTAGATGTTCCAATGTTGGTTATTTTGATCGGTGCGATCGGTGGAATGATGTTGATGGGTATGATAGGACTCTTTGTAGGAGCGGTTATCTTTGCTTTGGCATATACTCTTTTTGGCTTCTGGATGGGTACAGAAGAAGTAAAAGCTGAAGAAGCTTAATTTTATATACGGATAACAAATGAAACAATTGACCAATCAAAATAATTTTGTCTATCTCTTCTTTTCTTTGATCCTCTTTCTCTTTTCTGCCGCAGTAGTGGTGGAGTTTCCAGGTAGTTTGGGTGAAGATATCTTTTCTGTGGTAACAATGCTGATGCTTGCTGTAAGTATCAAAAGTTTAAAAACAGAGAGAACATGGACGTGGACAGTCTATGCTTTGATCGCTTTTTTTGTGCTATTGACAGCACTAGGGAAATTTTTTGCTCATCAAGCCTATATTTATCTTATTTTGATGATTTTATTGATCTTTTTTATCGGTTCTTTCGTAACGGCAGCCAAACAGGTACTTTTTGTTGGAGATATTGATAGTAACAAGATCATTGGATCATTAAGCCTTTATCTTCTTTTAGGATTGATATGGGCAGTGATCTATCTGTTGCTTTTGGCGATGGACCCTAATGCCTTTAGTGGTGTTGAAGCAGCAAATTGGAAACAGGGTTTTTCTCGCATAGCCTACTATAGTTTTGTCACTTTAACGACACTGGGATATGGTGATATACTTCCTACCAACCATGTAGCAGAGTTCTTTGTCTATATGGAAGCGATCATCGGTGTCTTCTACATGGCGATCATTGTCTCGAGTTTGATCTCTTTACGTTTATCAGCTATACAAAATGAAAAACAGGAAAAATAGTTGCCAAAAGCCATAGAAAAAAAAGGTACATTACTTGAGTCCTTCTTAGATACACTTTTCTTTTCTCTCTCAGACAAACTAAAGTTTTCTATCAAAGCTTCTTTGAGTATGGCTTTGGCGTATTTGATACCTCTCTCTCAAGGCTGGGCACAAGCATCTACTGCAGCTATTACAGTGATGCTTATCGCGGCTATGGGTTCTGTAAGTGAGTCTGTACAAAAAGGTGCAATGCGAGTCATAGGTACGATTATCGGGGCGATCATAGGTATGACACTCATCGCTATATTTCCACAAGATAGAGTATTTTTTCTTATAGCTTTGTCCGTTATCGTGGCGATTCCTCTTTATTTGGTACGTGCGTATAAAGGTGATCCGAGTATCTTTATGCTTACTGCTATGACCATGATGATGGTCTTTAAAAGTGGTGAAGTCGATGATGTTTTTCTGTTTGGAGTTGACAAAACCTATATGACCATTTTTGGGATTATGGTCTATACGATGGTGGGTGTGTTTCTTTGGCCTGTAAACATTGAAGACACTACAACCTCAAGTGCTATCAAACTCTCCAAAGCCCAGTCTAAACTCTTTTTAGACAGAGACAGCTCTAAAAAAGAACGTGCAAAATCTTTAAACCTACTTTTAGAAAATGAAGTCCTACTCAAACAGTCTACTATGGATACAGGTACAGCTTCTATAGATATGCAGCAGTGGCACAGTATAGTGCATAATTATAAAAATATCAACGAATATCTTACGCTCCTTTCTATGCATGACAAAGAGGCATATACAGATAATATGCAACTCTATATCTCCAATTATAAAAGCCTGGAAAGTGAGATCACGGTACTCTTTAAAGATATCACACTCTCTTGGGAAGACCAACAAGAGATCACTCTACCGGAAGTACTGACACCTGAGTATCAAGCAGATAAACTTAAAGGTTTATCTCATCTTGAAAGAGCATCACTTATTACGACTATTCAAGATATGAAAAAACTACATGAAGAGTTACGTACGCTGGCAACGAAGTTAAACCGTATTCATAGTCCGCTTCCTACTATTTTTGAAAATGAAAATATACCTGAGAATAGACGTTTTTTATGGGGTGATGTAGAACATTTAAAAGGTGTGTTAGTGACGTTTATCATCTTTTGGGTAGCGACTTTCTTTTGGATTGAATTTAATCCTTTTGGAGGTTTTATGATAGTGGCTTTGGCTACAGGTCTTAGTGTTTTAACAACCTTTTCACCTCTCAAACCCTCCATACTCATAGTGGTATTTTCTTTTTCATTTATATTTGCTATCTTTATGTATGTTACTGTTTTACCTCAGTTGCATTATGGATGGGAGTTGGGACTTTTTATTTTTGTGTATAGTTTTGTCTCTTTTCATTTTGTTCCTTCAAAACTGAGTATTTTCTTCTTGTTGGGATTACTTACATTAAATATCACCAATATGATGTATTATGACTTTGGGATCTTTCTTTTAGTTTTATTGATGTTTTACCTTTTTCTCATACTTCTTCATATTTTTTACTATATACCGTTCTCAACGAAACCTGAGCATCTGTTTATAGAGATGAAAAATCGTTTTTTTAAACTCACTCAAACTCTGCTGGAGATCGGAAGAAAACACCAAGAAGGTAAAAATGTATGGTTTGCCGGACTGAGTGTAAAGTATAGTGAAGTGCATCTTATGAATACGGTTAAAAAGATGCAACTTTGGGCAAATGGTATAGATGTCAAATATTTTGACACTATCGATAAAGAAAAACTTCTTGCCTTTACAAAAGAGTCTGAGAAGTTTGCTTATTTAGTAGAGCTATTGTATCATAAAGACTTATTAGTAATAAATAATCCTTTAATACTAACATTAAGAAAAAATCATAATTTGCCCTACTTCTCTGATCTCTTGGGAGAATATGCTAAAGGTAGATCAGTACAAGATATCGATCCATTTTGGCAAGATAGACAACAAACCGTAAAAGCTGTTGAAGCGAGTTTGTCTAAAATGATGGCAGAAATTGATTTTGAGGCATATAATAAAAAAGATATTGCCCAGTTATATGAAAATATTTCTTTACGCAAAAATGTATGGTTATCTCTGTTTGACTGTCAAGAGTTGATGAAAGAGCTTGACTTTAATGCACTCAAACAAAGTAGATTCTAATGCATACAATAAAAAAAGAGAAAATATGATACGTAGTAAATTACCAAAGATAGGGCTTTCAGCTCTTACTGTAATGATGCTTAGTGGCTGTGTTAAACTTGGTCCTAACTTTACGGGTCTTGATGCACCTCCGGTTCCTAAAAACTGGACGCAAGGTAGTAATAAAGTAAACCAGGATGCCATAGCACAGTGGTGGAAAACGTTTAATGACCCTACGCTTAATACTTTGGTAAAAAAAGCCTATGCACAGAACCTTGACATTAAGAGTGCCGGGTTACGCATCTTACAATCTCGCGCAGCGTTGGGCATCTCTGAGGGGCTTAGTTTTCCTCAAGTACAGACACTTTCAGGATCTGCTGCCACAACACGTAACGGTGGTCATACTTTTGAGATTGCAAATCTAGGCTTTGATATGGGATGGGAGATGGATATTTGGGGTAAATATGCAAGAGGTATAGAGTCTTCAGAGGCAAACCTCTATGCGACTGTCTCTTCCTATAATGACATCATGGTCTCTGTCATTGCAGAAGTAGCGCGTAATTATATTAACTACAGAACCGCAGAAGAACGTTTGGCATATGCAGTGAGAAACGTCACGATACAAGAACGTGTGACTCAAATGACAGAGGTACAGTTCAATTCGGGTAATGTATCTGAGCTCGATATGCAGCAGGCACGAACCCAACTTTACAATACACGTTCAGGACTTCCCTCTTTAGAACTTTCCAAAGTCAAGGCCCGTAATGCTATAGGACTTTTATTGGCTGTGAATTCAAATGAAGTAAGTAAATTACTTTCAAGAGGAACTAAAAGAAAGGCTGACTCAAAAAGCAGATATATCAGTATGGATAAAAAAGGTGCAATGCAGATCAAAGAAGGTACAAGTAATCTTTTAAATATAAATATGATCCCGCGTGCTCGTTTAAACCCATATAACAAGATAGATGCAGATTTAATTACCCGAAGACCGGATATTAAAATAGCCGAGTATAAAGTACAGTCTAACAGTGCTTTAATCGGTACAAAAATGGCAGACTTGTATCCAAGCTTCTCTTTGTTTGGAAATATCGGATACAACACAAACAATGCTACAGGCTCTTGGGTAACAGGTTCTGATGCTTTAGGTGTGACCATAGGACCTGCATTTTCATGGAATATCTTCCAATATGGACGCATAAAAAATCAAATACGTTTACAAGATGCTGTATTTGAAGAGAGTTTGGTAAACTATAATAAAAAAGTACTCTCAGCTGTCTCTGAAGTTTCAGATGCTCTAAATGGCTACATTTTAACAAAAAAACAACAAGCAGAAAACAGAAAAGCAGTAGATGCTACAGTGCGTGCGTTTAACATATCAGTCATACAATACAATGATGGTCTGGTAAATTACCAAAGACTTCTCACTACCGTTGAGAAATTGACTTCTACACAAGACAGATATGCAAGCATTAAAGGTAATCTCGCGATTAATGCCATTTTACTTTATAAAGCACTGGGTGGTGGCTGGCAGATGAGTAAAGGTAGAGCCTATTTGTCTGAAGAGACAGCTGCAAAGATGAAAAAACGCGTAGATTGGGGTAAATATCTTGATGCCAATATGACACGTCTTCCCAAGGGGATGACGGATGAGTAACCCATACCCTCATGAATTGGCAGCAGGTGATGTCTATTTCTCACCGATGTTACTGGTTGTTGTTTTAGCTTTTTTGGCAGCAGGAATCACCGTACTTGTGCTCAATAAATTAAAAGTTTCACGCTTTATCGCCGCACCGTCATATGTATTTATAGCTATTATGGTGCTCTATATGGTGCTGATCGATACATTTTGGATTAAATTTTAAAGGTTAAAAATGAAAAAAATTTTTGGACTAATAAAAATGCTGATTAAATTATCAATAACGCTCTCTATCATAGGAGTAGCACTCTTTTTTGGATATGATAAATATAGAGCATATATAGAAAATCCATGGACAAGAGACGGACAGGTACGTACACAGGTCATTCAAGTGACACCACGTGTGAATGGTATGGTTATAAAGATTCATGTAGTAGATAATCAAAAAGTGAAAACTGGTGACCTACTCTTTGAGATAGACCCTTCTCAGTATCAAGTGAAACTCAATCAAGCAGAGGCTAGACTTCAGCGTACACGTGAAGCGGCTAAAGGTACAAAGATAGAGTTTGAACGTGTTAAAAATATCTATGCAAAAGACAAAGGTGCGGTTTCTCAAAAAGATCTTGTAAGAAATGAAACCAACTACTACAAATCATTGGCAGACATTGATTCTTCTGAAGAAGCGGTCAATACAGCAAAACTCAACCTCTCATACACTAAAGTTTACGCAGAGGTAGATGGTTATGTCTCCAATATAAACTTCCAGACAGGTTCACAGGCAGCAGCAAACAAAGCTATTCTTGCCTTAGTAGATGAAAATGCTTACTGGGTCTTCGGATTTTTCCGTGAAGATGCTATCCCTGATGTAAAAGTAGGTGATGATGCAAGAGTCACGCTCTTAGCCTATCCAGATACACCTCTTAGTGGTAAAGTAGAGTCTATTGCATGGGGAATCGCTCACTCTGACGGTAATCCTGGTAACAACCTGCTTCCAAGTGTAAAGCCTGTATTTCAGTGGATCCGTTTAGCACAGAGAATTCCTGTACGCATTAAACTGGACACACTCCCTGAAAATGTAAAGCTTCGCTTTGGATTGACCGCTTCTGTCATGGTTCTTAAAAGTAAATGAGGCAAAGCTAAGTCAAAAAAGAGTAACGACGCATAGGCGAAAGCCAGTGATGCCCACAGGGTGGGCTTTGCAAACGCAATCTTTCATAAGATACTTACTTCATCTTAACTTTGGCTAGAACTTGAAAGTCTCTTGCAAAATCTTACATTTGCAAAACTCATTATGAATGTATAGGGTTTTTAGAGGTGGCCATATTACAATCAAGTTGTATCATAGTACTTTTAAAGTAAAATTCGCCATTGGTATTCCTACGAAAACACTCTTTTCTTAACACATTTAAAATACTTTTTTTGAATTTTTAGGGAAGATTTTTGTGGGATCAGCCATTTCATCCAAGGAGCTATAAATGTTATTGATGTCAAAAAAAGAGGAGTGGTTCGGTAATATCCGTGGTGATATTCTTGCTGGTATTGTTGTTGCTCTTGCCCTTATCCCTGAAGCGATCGCGTTTTCGATTATCGCTGGAGTTGATCCTAAAGTGGGACTTTATGCTTCATTTTGTATTGCAGTTGTTATCGCATTTATAGGAGGTCGTGCAGGTATGATCTCTGCAGCCACAGGGGCAATGGCTTTA
>Ga0209013_10004120_pt1 | contig 12790 bp, 10 predicted proteins | sample Cruoilmetagenom2_FD_187291 | JGI IMG/M metagenome (GOLD analysis project Ga0209013, IMG submission 187291) | Oil polluted marine microbial communities from Coal Oil Point, Santa Barbara, California, USA - Sample 2 (SPAdes) (version 2) | ecosystem: Environmental > Aquatic > Marine > Oil seeps ... | reverse complement strand
TTCAGAGTGATGAAAAGGAGCAATACGGCAACTCCTTTTGTTGAAGTAAGCACCATCATGGATGCCGGTCACTCCACCCAGATAATCCAGGACCAGTTCCCTACTTCATCTACCAGTTATGAATACCTGGTGCAATCCGTATTCCAACCCCCCAACTGTAATGGCCCCATTATCATTTCGGAATCAAATCCAGGAAATAATATATTGCTTGGTTACGAACTTATGGACCAGGTAGTAACCCTGAGCTGGACTCCATATCATGAATACGATCATGGTCTCTCCGGATATATTGTCCAGCGAAGAAGTGGTACAGGGGAATTTTTTGATATCCAATCATTAGGACCGGCTACAACCATATGGACGGAAACCGTCCAGTCTGTGATCAATGGTTTCCAACCCGGCGCTCTGCAGTACAAGGTGATTGCTTTGGAGAATCAGGGTGGCACGGGGGATCCCGGCATAAGTATCTCTAACATTATCACCGTCACTGTTGAAACCAATATTCAGGTTCCAAGTGCATTTACTCCAGGGAGCAACGATATGAATTTTGAATTCAAACCCATCATTGACTTTGCTCCTAAGGATTATGTGATGATCATCATAGACCGGGGTGGACGAAAGATGTTTGAAACAACCAATATCGGAGAGGGCTGGGACGGAAGATTCCAGAGTGGGAGATTTGTCAATGAAGGGGTCTATGTGTACTATATCCAGTTTACAGATTACACTGGATTATATAAGTCCTTCACCGGAAATGTTACCGTTTTATTCCCCTGATCTTCAAAAAATATCCGTTGCTTCTACGCACTTTCTATTTAATCACTAATTTTGTAAGGAAGAGTTAAGCTCAGGGTGACCAGATATGGAAGAAAAAGTAATCACAGACGATCATAAAATCAACAGCCTGCTTGAACAACTGATCAACAACTGTTCTTATTGCAAATCAGCAAAGGACGAGAAATTGATTAGAAAAGCCTTTAAAATGGCCAACGAGGCCCATAAAGGTACACGCAGAAAGTCTGGTGATCCATTCATTATTCATCCCCTGGAAGTGGCAGTGATCGTTAGTGAAGAGATCGGCCTCGGGGTAACCAGTACCGTTTGTGCCATCCTTCATGATGTGGTGGAGGACACAGACCTGACCATCGAGGATATTGAGAATGCTTTTGGAAAAAAGATCGCCTCTATTATTGATGGATTGACAAAAATTTCGGGAGTATTTGATAAGGAATCCAACTCCCTGCAAGCAGAAAATTTCCGCAAAATGCTCCTTACCCTTTCTGAAGATGTGAGGGTAATCTTTGTGAAACTGGCCGACAGGCTTCACAATATGCGTACATTGGACTCCATGCCTCGCAACAAGCAGATCAAAATTGCCGGGGAAACCATTTACCTTTACGCTCCACTCGCTCACAGATTGGGACTCTACACTGTAAAATCGGAACTGGAGGATCTTAGCCTTAAATACCGTTATCCCGAAGTATACAATGAGGTCGCTGAAAAAATTAAACTTACCGAAGAGAGGCGCCTTCACCTGATCAATCATTTCTCTTTGCCTATTATTGATTCACTGGATGAGAATGGATTTAAATTCAATATTACTGGCAGACCCAAATCCATATATTCCATCTGGCAAAAGATGCACCAGAAAAATGTGACTTTTGAAGAGATCTACGATCTTTTTGCCATTCGAATCATTTTCGAACCAAAGCCTGACATTCCTGAGAAAACACAATGTTGGAACGTCTACTCCATTATCACCGATATATACTCTCCCAAACCTGAACGGATCCGTGACTGGGTCTCCACTCCCAAAGCCAATGGTTATGAGGCATTGCATACGACGGTAATGGGACCCAACGGGAAATGGATGGAGGTGCAGATTCGGTCCAGCCGCATGAATGAGATCGCTGAGCGCGGATTTGCAGCCCATTGGAAGTACAAGGATAAAACAGCTCCGGAATCGGAATTGGATAAATGGATCAAACGAATCAAGGAAACACTTGAAACACCCTCCAGCGATGCCATGGAGTTCCTGGACGATTTCAAGCTGAATCTCTTCTCATCCGAGATCATGGTCTTCACTCCCAAAGGTCACATTATAACACTCCCAAAAAATGCCACTGCCCTTGATTTCGCATATGATATCCATACAGAGATCGGTAACAAGTCCATCGGAGCGAAAGTGAATCACCGGTTGGTTCCCCTGAGTCACGCACTAACAAGTGGAGACCAGGTGGAGATACTCACCTCTGAGGTTCAAAAACCTACCCTGGAGTGGTCCCAGTTCGCAACTACTGTAAAGGCCAAGACAGCTATCAAAAATAGTCTGAAATCAGAAACCAAGAACCGTACCGAGGTGGGCAAGCAAATTTTAATCGAGAAGCTTAAGGAACTGAACCTGACCCCAAGCTCCAGGATCCTTAAAAAACTGGTTCCGGCTTACAATTCTACCCACAAGGATGAGCTCTACTCTAAAATTGGAAGCGAACTCATCAGCCTGGATAACCTGAAGGAGATTCTTAGTAAGAACACAAAGAACAAGTGGGTCAGGGTATGGGACCTCTCGCTGGGAAGATCTCAGAAGAAATCGGGCCAAAAAGAGGAATATGACTCCAGAGGCACACTAATCCTCAAGGAGACCATGGAGGATGAAGAGAGTAACTATTACCTGGCAAAATGCTGTGGCCCTATCCCCGGAGATGAGGTGGTAGCCGTTCGACAGGAGGATGGAACTTTACTTGTACACCGCACCGATTGCAATACGGCTGTGAAGATCATGTCGAGCCAGGGAAACAAATTGGTTGCTGCCAAGTGGACCCAGCACAAAGTGCTCTCTTACCTGGCCAAAATCCAGTTAAACGGATGGGACCGATTCGGGGTGTATAACACCATCACCAATACCATTACCAAAGAGTTAAACATCAGCATGAGGACCATCAACCTGCATGGCCATGATGGAATATTTAACGGTACCATCGACCTGTATGTGCACAGTACCAATGACCTTAACAACCTTATCCTGAACCTGATGAAACTCAAAGGTGTGGAATCGGTCCACAGGGTCGAAGTGAAGGAGTAAATTTCTCTCTTTATCTGTTCTAAATAAAAATTATTACTATCTTAGCAACGCAATTTTTACTTAGACTAATTATGGTGGTAGAGGAGACCAAAGACACTGTAAAACAAATCTTCACAGAATACCTGGAAAAGAAGGGACACCGAAAAACCCCTGAACGATATGCCATCCTGGATGAGATATATTCAAGGGATGGCCACTTCGATATAGAATCCCTCTATATCTTCATGAAGAATAAAAATTACAGGGTAAGCCGTGCTACCTTATACAATACAATTGAATTGCTATTGGACTGCAGTCTGGTGGTAAAACATCAATTTGGGAAGAACATAGCACAGTTTGAAAAAGCTTACCAATGCATGCAACACGATCACTTGATCGATATGGATACAGGAAATGTCATCGAATTCTGTGACCCGAGAATTGAAGAGATCATCAAGACAGCATGCGAACTTAACAACTTCTCTCCGAATCATCACTCCCTCTATATCTACGGACGAAGCAGGAATGACAGCGATGGTGATAAATAGTTAAAATATTTGATAACCGAACCCTCCCCATGGAGGGTTTTTTTCTTATTTTTAACAGGATTTAGATGCCGGTAATCCGGCTTATTTTATGCCATAAAATCTCACAATTCAGAATCACGTAAAATATTATTCGGATGAAAATTGATGTTCTGTTAGGCCTCCAATGGGGAGATGAAGGTAAAGGTAAGGTGGTAGATGTACTGACCCCACAGTATGATATTATCACCCGTTTCCAGGGAGGTCCCAATGCCGGCCACACCCTGGAGTTCAATAATCACAAGCATATACTCCACAATATCCCATCGGGTATTTTTCGGGAAGATAAATTGAATATAATCACCAATGGTGTGGTACTGGACCCCATGGTTTTCAAGCGTGAAATTGAGTCTCTGGAAGTCCTGGGCATCGATCTCACAAAGAATCTTTGGATTTCCACGAAAGCACACCTGATCCTTCCCACACATCGAATCCTTGATGCTGCTTCTGAAGCTGCCAAAGGAAAATCTAAGATCGGGTCCACATTGAAAGGAATCACTCCAACCTATATGGATAAAACCGGACGCAACGGATTGCGTGTAGGAGACATTGACCTGGATTTTAAGGCGAAATACGAGGCACTAAAAGCCAAACACCAGCAGTTGCTCAAGCAGTATGATTATGAGTACGACCTGGATGAAGAAGAGAAGTTCTTCGAAGGAATCGAAATGATCAGGAAATTCAAACGGGTCGACACAGCATATGAAGTGAATCGGTTTTTGGAAGAGGGGAAATCCATTCTCGCTGAAGGTGCACAGGGAACCCTGCTGGACATTGACTTTGGCTCCTACCCTTTTGTTACCTCTTCAAACACCATTTGTGCAGGTGCCTGCACCGGGATGGGAGTAGCCCCCACCACCATAGGTGAAGTATATGGCATATTTAAGGCCTATTGCACCCGGGTGGGCAGCGGACCCTTCCCTTCCGAACTCCTGGATGAGGAGGGTGAACGACTCAGAGATATCGGAAAAGAATTTGGTTCAACCACCGGCAGACCGCGCAGGTGTGGTTGGCTGGATCTTGTTGCACTGAAATACAGTCTCATGCTCAATGGCGTCACTCAGCTGATCATGACCAAGACAGATGTACTGGATACTTTTGATCAAATAAAAATAGCCACTGCATACTCCATAGATGGTGAACTTACCGATCGGCTTCCCTATGATCTTGATGCTGATGTGAAACCTGTATTTACTGAGATGGCAGGCTGGAAAACCGATTTAACCGGAGTACGTTCAAAAGAGCAGTTCCCCAAAGAGCTGAACGAATACATCCGTTTTCTTGAAAAGGAGGTGCAAGTTCCCATTAAATATGTATCGGTGGGTCCTGATAGAGAGCAGATTATTGAAATGTAGACTAACTTCCGTCATTAACTGCCACCATTATGAAATCCTTAATACAGTTTTTTGAAGAGAACGTTGAAAAATTTTCAAGCAATCCCTATATGTGGGAGAAGAGAGATGGAACCTTTCAACCTACCACTTATAAAGAGATGAAAGAGCTTGTATATCAGTTTGCTGCCGGGATGATGACCATTGGCGTTAAAAAAGGTGACCGGCTTGCTCTTTTAGCCGAAGGAAGGGCCTGGTGGGTTGTTGCTGAGATGGGGATGTTTTATCTGGGTGCCATAGACGTTCCGCTGTCTATCCAACTGAATGACCCAGCCGATCTCACATTCAGGCTCAAGCATTCCGGAACCCGGATCATGGTAGTTTCCGGCAGTCAGGTTGCAAAAATAGATGCCATTAAAAACGAGCTTCCTGATCTGGAAAAGATCATCCTAATGGATCCTAAGGAGAAGTATGATGAGACGGAGGTCTATATGGGAGACCTTATGGAAGTGGGTAAAAAGTTGCTCGAAAATGACTTTGAGTCTTTTAAAAAGAGGTATGAGTCTGTGCAACCCGATGATATAGCAAATATCTGTTATACCTCTGGTACCACTGCCGATCCTAAGGGTATCATGTTGAGTCAGAGAAACTACACTTCAAATACTGAGCAGGCCCTGACAGTATTAACCATTCCGCAAGATTATAAGATATTCCTTTTTCTTCCGTGGGACCACAGTTTTACACATACTGCAGGATTGTTTACCGTCATGGCCTACGGGGCAAGCATTGCAACACTGGAGATGGGAAAAACTTCTTTTGAAACCAGAAAAAACATCTCGAAGAACATCCAGGAGATCAAACCGGACATTATGTTCAGCGTCCCTACCCTGGCCAAGAATTTCAGGAACAACATTGAAAGTGGTGTCCGTGCCAAAGGTAATTTTACCTACGCACTGTTTAAGTCCGGACTGAAAATTGCTTACCGGTACAATGGCATTGGCTGGAACAGGGGAAAAGGATTCAAAGCCCTTTTAAAACCCATATATGCGCTTTTTGATGCGGTTGTTTTCAAGAAAGTACGAAATGCCATGGGAGGCAATATGAAATTTTTCATTGGAGGTGGGGCCTTGCTGGATATTGAGCTTCAAAGGTTCTTCTACGCCATTGGAATACCCATGTATCAGGGATACGGACTCACAGAAGCGAGCCCGATCATCAGTGCCAACAGTCCTGAAATACATAAGCTGGGGGCTTCCGGGGTGATCCCTGAAAACCTGGAGATCAGGATATGCAATGATGAGGGAGATGAATTACCCATGGGTGAGAAGGGTGAGATTGTGATCAGGGGTGAGAATGTAATGATAGGCTACTGGAAAAATGAGGAGGCCACATCGGATACAATCAAAGAGGATTGGTTGTATACCGGGGATATGGGATATATGGACATGGATGGATTTCTCTATGTATTGGGAAGGTACAAAAGTCTGTTAATTGCCGATGATGGGGAGAAGTTCAGTCCGGAAGGAATCGAGGAATCATTCACCGACCAGTCCGAATATATCAGTCAGGCACTGTTGCACAACAACCAGAATCCTTATACCGTGGCACTGGTCTATCCTGATCCGGAAGCGCTAAAGCGCTATTTGAAAGAGAAGGGGGTTGCCACTGATTCTGAGGAAGGAATAGATGCCTGTCTCTCCCTGGTGGATAGCGAGGTGAGGGAATACCGTTCCAATGGGAAATATGGGGATATGTTCCCCCAACGATGGATCCCTGCCAATATCGGAATTCTGGAGGAGGGCTTCACCATTGAGAATAAATTAATGAACCCCACTTATAAGATCATTCGGCCCAAAGTAGAGGAACATTATAGCGGACTATTTGAATTCTTATACACTCCGGATTCCAAAAGCGTTATCAATACTCCCAATGTGGAAGCCATGAAAGCCTTGTTGGCCAAGTAGCTCAAAAAAAACGTCAATGTATGGATAGATTTCCAACCAGATGTGTCCATGCGGGAACCATGCGTGATGAACTGAAGAAGGGTATCAACTCCCCTATCTCGGATTTGGAACAGGCACTCTGATCCGGTACCGGTTACTCTACGACTGTCACCCCCATTAACTGCAGTTTTTCCAGTTGCCATGCCGGTACCCGGTTTCCCATTACATTGAGGTAACTCAAATGGGCCAGATCAAAAAGAGGTGCCAGATCATCCACATCATTGAAGGAGATATCCAATACCTGCAAAACAGTCATGTTACTGAGTGGGACATGGCGTACAGTTCTTCAAAATCACCCTGCCGATATGCCTGCTCCAATTGCTTTATTGATTGGCTGAGCCTGTCGGGATGGTAGATCATTATCAACCGGGAGAAGACCTTGTTGATCTTCTCTTCAGTACAGGGGGAATATTCATTGACCACTTTTTGCACAGCCCTCAAAGCATCATACTTGTGATCCCTGAACATGCCGATGATGCGACCCGATATGCGGCCCAGATTCTCAGCGGTGTAAGCCTCCTTCAAACTGGTGTAAAGTTCTGTGATTTCCACACCGCGAATTTATAAATTTTGGAGATTCCGCTACACCACTTTGAATCTCTTTTTATCCGTATGGGCTATCCATTGAAATACCCACTTACCTGATTGGGCCGAAGGTGGCAAACCACCTCCCGGGAATAGCCACTGACCAATGAGGAAGAAATTGTCTAATCCTTTAAGGGTCATTTTCAAAGACTTGCCAAAGTTTTTACTGGTTGGTTGAAATCCTTCGTAGGCACCTTTCCAAACGCCCGTATACCTTATTCCTGTTAAGGGAGTGGCTACATCTACCACTTCAATATGCCCCTTCACGTCGGGGTATAGCTGCTCCAGCTTCTCCGAGGCATCCTGGACGATTCTCTCCTTTTCCTGTTGATAAGCCTCACCATCCAGCCCTTCCCAAAGTTCAATGGGTGAATCAAAAAGCATTTTCATCACACACTTTCCTTCAGGAGTGATTTCAGGATCATGGTTATAGTTGGACACCCCATACCCGCCTCTCAGAAGGGTACTTCCGATTTTTACACCCGGTGCAATTACCTGATAGGTATGATACTTGCTCTCAATGGTCCGGTCAATACCGAAAGAGACCTGTACGATGGGTTTGAACAGTGGCCATTCATCAAAAGCTTTCTCAATCTTTGGTGTCATGTATCGGCCATTCAACATGTCGTACATGATTGCATGAAGGTCACAGGCCCCTATGATGTAGTCTGCATACTTTACGGTTCCGTCTGTAAGCCTTACTCCTACAGCCCTGCCTTCATTGATAATAACCTTCTCTACCCTGGCTTTTCCGGTAAAGGTTCCACCAAGGTTCCGGTATTTCTCAGCCATCCGAAGCGAAAAAGGCATGGAACCACCCACTGGATAACCTGCATTCTTCTGTGAGAACCATACCAGGATAAAGAGGAAGGCGATTGCAGAAAAACCCTCCATCGCATTGGCGATCTGAAGTAGACGATCCTTCAAAAATGGACTCTTGAAACCGAGCCTGTTGAAATACTCCCCGATGCTCTTTTTCCCGTACTTCATCAACAAGCCGAGTGCTGGTCTGCTGGTGGCAACAAACCTTGCATAATCAAATACATTGCGTTGAAAAGAGGGTTTTTCAAACAATTGCATCGTTGACATCTTGCGCATATCATTGCACATCTGTGATATGGCTTTCTGGTCTTCCACAGCCAATTCGATGAGGTATTTTTCCCACCTGTCAATATCCGAATAGATAATAAAATCTCCTCCATCGGGCATTCTTATGGTGACATAGGTATCAGGATCCACTATGATGGTGTCATCCGTCAAAGCGCCAGTCTCCTTCCAGATGTCATAAAAGGGTCCATGAGAAGAGCCAACGAGCCAGTGTATGCAATAATCGAAAGTATAACCCTTCCGTTTCCAGGAAGTACATTGTCCTCCTGGCAGGGAGTGCATTTCGAGGATCTCGGTATCATAGTCATTTAGCTGTCCATAAATGCCGGCAGAGAGTCCTGCCACACCGCCGCCAATAATAATTGCCTTTTTTTGCATGATTGTATTCAGATTACTTGTTAATTTGAATCCAAACTACAAAACCATCTATATGGTAACCCGGAAATCGACAAAATATCGGTGAAATTTCGAGTAATCGGTGAATAAGACCTGTCAAACAATCTTCATTCTATTTTGTTACTAATTGTGATCTATAAATTTTTATAAAGGTGAAGTACACCACTGAAGTTACCATCAATCTCCCCCGTACCAGGGTCATCGAACTTTTCGACAACACCGGGAACCTGAATAAATGGCAGGAGGGACTGATAAGTATTGAACCAATTAGCGGGGAACCTGGTCAGGAAGGTACCCGTTCCAAAATGGTTTATGAAGGCAGGAAGGGTGAACTGGAGATGACTGAAATCATTACGAAAAGGAACTTACCTGAAGAGTTCCATGGAATTTATAAAGCGCGCGGCGTACACAATGAGGTATACAACTATTTCACAGAACCCGAAGAAAACCGAACCCTCTGGCGTATGGAGAATATTTTCAAATTTCGCGGATTGATGTTACTGATGGCCCCATTTATGAAAACAGTCTTTACAAACAACACACTCCTGAACATGGAACGGTTTAAATCTTTTGCCGAAAAATCTGACCAACAATAATTCCAATTCTAATAAATCCCAACAAATCATGAAGACATACCTCTTAACAATTACAGCCATCTTTCTGGCTGTTTCACTGAATGCACAAGATTCCATCAGGGCAGATACACTCTGGAAATTTAATGGAGTCACATCTCTAAATGTTTCTCAACTTTCACTCTCCAATTGGGCTGCAGGAGGTGAGAATAGCCTCTCGGGCAATGCCCTGGTTAAGCTCTCAGCAGATTTTGACGATGGCACATTGAATTGGGACAATGACCTGCACCTGGGATTTGGATTGATACGGCAGGGCGATGATCCCACAAGAAAGAGCGATGATAAATTAGACCTTTCCTCAAAGTTTGGGTACCGCGCCTCCAAAAACTGGTTCTATAGTGGGTTGCTTAGTTTCAAAACACAATTTATTGAAGGGTATGACAATCCAGGCGAAGATGACCGCACCAAAATTTCAAATTGGCTGGCACCTGGGTATCTGAATATCTCTGCCGGTATGGATTTTAAACCCAATGATAATTTCACCATGCTTATCGCTCCGGTCTCGACGAAAATGACCTTAGTTATGGATGATGATCTCTCAGCAGCAGGAAGCTTTGGACTGGATCCTGGTGAGACCATCAGGGCAGAATTTGGTGGTTATTTAAAATTAGGTTATAAAAAAGAGATCTTAAAAAATGTATTGTTGGATACGAAGCTGGACTTTTTCTCCAACTACTTCGAAAATCCTCAATATGTGGATGTGAACTGGGACATGCTTCTTACCTTCAAGGTGAATGAGTTTATTTCAGCCACCCTGATCACTCAATTTATCTATGACCGGGATATTGAATTCGGATTTGACACCACCGGAGATGGTATTCATGATACTTTCGAACCCCGTGTTCAGTTCAAAGAATTGTTTGGTATCGGGCTTACATACAACTTTTAATACAAATTTCGATAAGACCTAAAGATTTGTTTTTGTGCACATTAGAAAGTAAGTTTCTAAATAATCATTATCTGATCAGATGATCTAATTTGCAAAAATGTGTTATGTAGCATATATTTGAACCATCAATGCTACTCAAAAGTGGGATTGTTATTGAGAAGGGGTAAGAGATTAGGCTCACAGATCCCCTGGCAACCCGTCACCTGGCGAAGGTGCCAAAACCTAACCCGAAAGGGAGATAATAACAAAATTGAATGCAATGAATAGAAAGAATTTTACAAGGCCCACTCTGCCTATGTCCATGCCCGGTCCGAAGCTTCGGTAAGCGTGCTACCACTAACCATTAACCAATAACACTTAAAATCATGAGCAATAGATATAAAAATTTCGAGACACTTCAGATCCATGCAGGACACACCCCCGATTCGGCAACCAATGCCAGGGCGGTTCCGATCTACCAAACTACCTCTTACACCTTTAACAGCTCAGAGCATGGGGCAAATCTTTTCGCTCTGAAGGAGTTCGGGAATATCTATTCCAGAATTATGAATCCCACCAATGATGTATTTGAACAGCGCATTGCTGCCCTTGAGGACGGAGTTGCAGCACTTGCTGTCTCTTCGGGTCACGCTGCACAATTTGTAGTATTCAATACCATACTCAAAGCAGGTGATAACATTGTCAGCAGCCCATACCTCTACGGTGGTACCCATAACCAGTTCAGGGTGACCTTTAAAAACCTGGGGTGGGAAGGCCGGTTTGCAGATTCGCTGGAGATTGAAGCCTTTGAAAAACTAATCGACGAGAACACAAAGGCCATTTATTTGGAGACCATAGGAAATCCGGGCTTTAACATTCCCGATTTTGAGAAATTCGGCGCTCTGGCTAAGAAGTATGAGATCCCCCTGGTGGTGGACAATACTTTCGGTGCGGCTGGATTCCTTTTCAAACCATTTGATTATGGTGCAAACATCATTGTGGAATCTGCTACCAAATGGATCGGTGGTCATGGTACTTCCATTGGTGGTGTGATTGTGGACGGCGGCAATTATAACTGGGGCAACGGTAAATTCCCGCAGTTTACTGAACCCAGCGAAGGCTATCACGGATTGAAATTCTGGGAAGCCTTTGGAAATGAGAGCCCATTCGGAAACATAGCCTTTATTATCAAGGCCCGTGTGGAAAGTCTCAGAGATCTGGGTCCAAGTCAGAGTCCCTTCAATACGTTCCTGTTTATTCAAGGGCTGGAAACACTTTCCTTGCGACTGGAACGGCATGTGGAAAATACCCTGGCTCTGGCTAAATGGCTTGAGAACCACCCACTGGTGGAGCATGTCAATTACCCTGGACTGGAGAGCAGTCCACATCATAAGAATGCAAAGAAATACCTTCTCAAAGGGGCCGGTGGTGTGCTCTCCTTCACTTTAAAGGGAGAGAAGCAGAGAGCCATCCGTCTGGTGGACAACCTGGAATTGGTGAGCCACCTTGCCAATGTGGGGGACGTGCGTACACTCATCATCCAACCCTCTGCCACCACCCATCAACAGTTATCGGAAGAGGCGCAGCTGGCAGCCGGGGTGACTCCCACCCTCCTGAGGGTATCTGTGGGACTGGAACACATTGATGATATCATTGCTGATTTCGAACAGGCATTCAAAAAGTAAAAATTAAGTAATTTCGGTCAGGAAAATATTATGACATCAAAGAGAGAGATAGGTGAGCTGTTAAAGGTAAGGGTTCTTCTGCTGGATGGGGCTATGGGCACTATGATCCAGCGGTACGATCTGACTGAAGAAGATTACCGTGGTGATAAGTTTCAATCGCATCCAAGTGATTTGAAGGGAAACAATGATCTTCTGTCGCTCACCCGGCCCGATGTAATCAGGGAGATTCATGAAGCTTACCTGGAGGCCGGAGCTGACATCATTGAAACCAATACTTTCAATGCAACTTCAATTTCCCAGGCTGATTATCAGACCGAATCATTCGTATACGAGATCAATTACGAGTCGGCGAGAATAGCCGCAGAAGCTGCAGCAGATTATTCTGAAAAGAGTCCGCTGAAACCCAGATTTGTAGCAGGATCCATAGGTCCTACCAACAAAACCACCTCACTTTCACCCGATGTGAATGACCCCGGATACCGGGCAGTCTCATTTGATGAGATGAAAGACTCATACAGAGAACAGGTGAGGGGACTGG
>Ga0209013_10004119_pt1 | contig 12791 bp, 11 predicted proteins | sample Cruoilmetagenom2_FD_187291 | JGI IMG/M metagenome (GOLD analysis project Ga0209013, IMG submission 187291) | Oil polluted marine microbial communities from Coal Oil Point, Santa Barbara, California, USA - Sample 2 (SPAdes) (version 2) | ecosystem: Environmental > Aquatic > Marine > Oil seeps ... | reverse complement strand
CCCGTACTGCGCCCACTATCTCGTCAATGGTCTCACCTTTCATGCGAAGCGCTGTAATAAACGAGCCGATCTGGGCATCGGTTGCTTCGCCGCTCATTATCTCCTGCATGACGACGGTCATCTGCTGTTCATCAAGATTTCTGCCGGTAACCACCAGCGCAATTGCTTCTTTAATCATGAAATACCTCCAAAATCACAATCCGGACAACCCGGAAAACACAAAAACAAAACAGGCAATGTCATTCCCTACCCTTTTCCCACTTTCCTTTTTACTTCCTTAACATCTCCGGATAATCGGGCCGCAGAAAGTTATGGAGCAGGATAATCCCCACCCCGGTCATAATGGACTCGGGATGGAACTGAACACCTTCCACATCCAGGGTCTTGTGACGCAGTCCCATGAGCTCACCCTGGTCGGTATGAGCCGTGGCCTCAAGACAATCGGGCAACGTTGCCTCCTCAACAACCAGTGAATGATAACGCATGCCGTCAAAGGGGTTATCGAGGCCGGCAAAGACACCTCGATTATCGTGGTGCATGGGACTGGTCTTGCCGTGCATCACCCTGCCTGCCCGGACGACCTTGCCGCCGAATGCCTCGCCGATTGACTGATGGCCGAGACAAACCCCGAGCACCGGGATTTTATCAGAGAAATATTGAATGGCCTCAACGGAGATACCGGCCTCTTTCGGGGTACAGGGACCGGGCGAGATCAGCAGCCGGCCTGGTTCCATGTCGGCAATCTCATTAACAGTGATCTTGTCGTTGCGAAAAACCCTGATTTCAGGGGGCTGCCAGTCGGCAGGGGCACCGGGAGGTGCAGCGGCAAGGGTCTGAACGATATTAAAGGTAAACGAATCGTAGTTATCGATGATGACAATCACAGCCTAAAACCCCTGTTCCGCAAGTTCTACAGCCCGACGTAACCCACGGGCCTTGTTGATGGTTTCCTCATACTCTTTGGCGGGCACCGAATCAGAAACAATGCCTGCCCCGGCCTGGATCCAGAGGTTATCATCCTTCATAAAAAAGGTGCGGATGGTAATACAAAAATCCATATTGCCGGAGAAACCGAAATAACCGACCGCGCCGGCATAGGGGCCCCGCCGTTCGACTTCAAGTTCGTCAATAACCTCCATGGCGCGAATCTTGGCGGCACCACTAACCGTACCGGCAGGGAAACAGGCCTTCATAACATCAAACTGGTCCCTGCCCTCAGCCAGTTTACCGTGTACACCGGAGACAATATGCATGACATGGCTGTAACGCTCAATGACCAGCAGGTCGCTGACCTCAACGGAGCCACTTTCGGCCACCCTGCCCACGTCGTTGCGCCCCAGGTCTACCAGCATCAGGTGCTCGGCCCGTTCCTTGGGATCTGCCAGCAACTCCTCTTCAAGAATCCTGTCCTCTTCTGAAGTTCGACCACGCTTGCGGGTACCGGCAATGGGGCGCAGCTCAATATCACCGTCTTCCAGACGGACCAGGATCTCCGGTGATGAGCCGATCAGCACTACATCGCCCAGACGGAGGTAAAAGAGATAGGGACTGGGATTGATATGGCGCAGGGAGCGATAGAGCAGGAAGGGATCAAGTTCTGTTTTACTGTGAAAACGCTGGGACAGGACTACCTGGATAATATCGCCGGACAGGATGTACTCCTTGGCCCGTTCCACCATGGCGGAAAAACTCTGCTCATCCATATTGGATGTAAACTCATGATGTGGGCTGCCGCTGGAACTTGCGGTCAGGGAATCGGGCACGGGCTGCCTGAGTTTATCTATAACAGTGTCAATACGGGAGCAACCGTCCCGGTAGAGATTTGCCACATCATCGCCGTCACCCGCAACAACGTTGCATACCACGGTCAGAGTCTGATTAACCGAGTCATGGATCAGCACCAGGCGCGGGACAATAAAGGATGAATCCGGAACATCCAGGGGCTCATGGGAGTCTGGAATGTCCTCAATAAAACGGATCATATCATAGCCGAGAAAGCCGACGGCTCCGCCATAAAACCTTGGCAGACCGGGAGCCGTACTGGCATCAAACGAGGCCAGCAGCTCGCGCAGCTCTGCAAGCGGATTTACTCCGTCCCGCACTTCCGGAGTTTCAAACCCTGCACCGGTAAGGGTTATCTGATCACGAATACTTTCAAAAGTTACCAGCGGATCAAGACCGATAAAGGAATAACGACCCCATTTTTCTCCACCTTCCATGGACTCAAAGAGAAAGGCGTGCTCTTCTTCACCCGCCACCTTGGCAAATATGGTCAGAGGAGTGTCAAGATCAGCAACAATGGTTCGATGGAGCGGCACAAGTCCGGCACCCTCAATCAAACCGGAAAATGTTTCCAGGTCAGGAGAATACATGATCATCTACTCGACGTAAAAATAAAAAAGCCATGGAAGCAACTCGCTTCCATGGCCTATACACCTTCAACGTTATCCTGCAGAATATACAGTAACCGACTCAACCAATGGGCATCATACGGTTAACCCTCTTGGTCAACCTGGATATTTTGCGTGATGCTGTTTTGCTGTGGATGGTGCCCCTGGAGACAGTCTTCTGGATAATCGGCACGGCTGTTTTCAGTGCCTCCTGAGCCTTTTCTTCAGAACCGGCCACCAATGCCTCTTCGACACTGCGAATAGCGGTTTTCATTTTTGATTTGTTCATGCGATTACGCATACGACGTACTTTTGACTGCTTGTCTCTTTTTATCGCTGACTTGTGATTAGCCATGAAAAACTCCTTATTGCTATCATGTAACGTACATTATTTATTTTGAACCATATCGTATAGCCAAACCAGACACTGTTGTCAAGGATATTCAGTTTTAAAAGTTCACCAGCACCCCATCTTCGTCCGACCAGGCCTCCTTACATAGACGGGCTATAGCTCGTCGGCCTGCTTAAACGAATATGGAGCACTGGTAAACTTTTACAGTACGGCAATATAGCCGGCCTTGATTACCCTGGTAAACTATTACATTCAGTTTTCATTGCCTGGAGAAATGATCTATTCTTCTTTAATGGCACCTTCCAGATTTACACCTGTCGCATCGGTGAAATCGACCGAATCGATCAAAGCCTCCCCAAGCCTTGCACCGGTAAGGTCAGCGCCGGTAAAATCCGCAAGGTAAAGATCAGCCTCCCGCAGATCAGCATTTTTCAGATTGGCCCCGCTGAAATTCACTCCTTTCAAATTGGCCTCACTCAGATCAGTCCCTTCAAGGTTGGCTTCCTGCAGGTTAGCCCGTTCAAGGTCAACATTGCCAAGCCTTTTTCCAGCCAGATCCACACCGGCAAGTTCACAATCCACACAGCGATCTTCATCCAGAAGTCTGTCAACAGACATCTGCTGTTTGGCCCTGGCCTGCTCGGGTGTTTCAACGCCATAGACCACGTCACCAGTCGGTGCGGTTTCCGTCTCCTGGTCAGCCTCAATCTGTGAGATCATGTCACTGACAGTGGATCCTGCCGCAGGTTCGGCAGCAGTGGCATCGGCTGATTTGACTTCAGTTGCTGCGGGGACAGCAGCCGCTTCATCTCCTTGAGCAATCACCTCTTCACTTCCGCTGACAACAATTTCTTCCTGGACATCAATATCCTGCTCGACGACTTCGATCTCTTCAGATTTCGGCGGCGGCCCTTCGATCTGCTCAATCATGGTCATGACACCGGCATCAGGTGCAAGTTCATCCCTGCCGGTCTGAACGGCTCTATCAGCAGCAACTTCATCAGTTTCAACCGTCACCTCTTCATTTGTCTTTTCAGTTGTATCCTGTCCTGACTCTTTCCCATCATCATCACTGCTGAAAATTGAGGTCACAGAACCCCAGAAACCTGAATCATCCGCTTTCTCTCCAGAATCTTCCTGCACAGGTTCTTCTACTGTCGGTTCAACAACCGTACTCTCCACAGCAACTTCTTCAAGTACAGGCTCAGACTGTGCATCATCTGCAATAACGATCTCATCGGTTTCAGTGACAACGATCTCGTCGACAGGCTGATCGGCATCCTGCGCGGTGGCTTCCTGACCGGCTGGTGTAACCACTTCAGCCTCATCATCTGAATCAGGGGAACTACCGCCAAAAAATGAGGTCACCGTCCCCCAGATACCGGTGTCGCCCCCTGTTTCAGGGACAGATTCATCTCTTGCCGGGGCGGTCTCTGTTGTTTCCACTACAGCAGCCGATTTTTCCGAATCAGGGGTGTGCACCACAGCATCTGCCATGGGAAGTAATGTTTTTGACGATGCAGCAGTTGAGGATTTCATCATATCAGGTTCAGCTGATGTCTTCCCCTGTTGTACTTGGGGAATCGCAGGCACAACAGGGGAAGCATCGCTGAGGTCCCGGCGATCTTCGACAACCACATCCTGGGTATAGGGCACATTCTTGCCCCGCGATTCATCGTCAACATACTTTTTTTCAGAAACCCCAGGCAGATCTTCTTCCTCGTACGGTTTATGAGTAATGATACTGCCGTCAATCTGAGCACCTTTAAGATATGCGCCTTCCAGTACGGCTCCTGTAAGATTTGCCCCCCTGAGATCAGCGCCGGCAAGATCAGCGCCACCAAGGCCAGCCCCCTGCAGGTTGGCATTTTTCAAATTTGCACCGGACAGGTCGGTCAAATAAAGTTTTGCTCCGGCCAGGTTCGCCTCTTCCAGGTTGGCCCCGGACAGGTCTACCCTGGTCAACACAACACCGGCCAGGTCACAGGCAGGGCATTCGTTGGTTTTTATCAGTTTTTGAAAATTTTCCTGGGCAACCGGACGAGGTGAACCGACATGGGCGGCAAAACTGTTACCGGAAAAACCTGCAATGACAGTGCAGGTCATTAAGAGAGCATATAATTTCATCCTGTTTTCCCACTCAAGTAAAATAAAGGTAGCTTGTAGATGTTCCCGTCACTGCAATAGCGTTACAGGCACGAGATTACAGATGACATCAGCAGGATCATGGCGCATCCGATCCGTCATCTTACGAAACGTTATATACTCCAGAATACTAAACGATTCAACCACAGAGCCAACGGACAGCTTTCCTTCCGGTATATACAATAAAAAAAGCCGTGTACCGTGCAGGGAAACCTGCACGGTACACGGCTTAAACGAATCCGGGTTCGAGATGAACGATGTCTGAGAATCAGGCTACATCCCAGTTTACATGGTCCACCTTGCGGGGCTTATCCTGATTGATTTTTTTCGGTACCAGGCCGTTTGAAAGATAGGCCGTGCACTGTTTGCGTTTCTCAAAAGGACAGTCGGTGATGTTCCAGCAGGGAGTGTACAGGAGCAGTTTTTTAAGCGCTGCAATCGAGATGCCGTGTTCATGGATCATTGAGCGCAGACACTCGATCCACTTGACATCATTCATGGTGTAGTAGCGCCATTTGCCCCTGCGCATGGGTGTAATCAGCCCTTCCTGCTCGTAGATGCGCAATGTTCGCGGATGTACTTCAAGCATCTGTGCTGCTACGCCTATGGTGAAGATCGCTTTTTTCTCGTCTACCATCTCAGTCCTCTTGTCCGGAATTTGCAGGAGGGGCCGTCCCCTCCTGCATTACTTCCAAAGACCAGTACTCTCAGTGCTCGCCATGGTCGGCAAAGGTCTTGCCGAAGAAGCGCTCGCCCAGAAGAAAGGCCATACCGGTCATGCCGAGTCCAGCACCGGCCACGATCCATTCGTAGCCGGAGGGCATATAGTCGAGGTATATGGGCAGACTGCTGTCCATACCTGCAAACTGAGGCACAAGTTGTCCGGCAATGACCATATCCATACGAGAAATAAACATACCTACCAGGGTCATCAGGGCTGCTGCAGACATGGCGACCAGGCTGCGTACCCGGGTTACAGCCAGCAGCAGGATCGGAGCCACCAGTCCAATGGCGACTTCAAAGACCCAGAAGTTAGTGGACAACGGGCCGGAGATCAGGGCTGTTGCAGCAAGGCGACCAGAATCGGATCCGCCCACAAAGAAAGATACCATCTTCCACCAGGTGGCTACACTTACCAGGATGAGCATGAGCAGCATGACTTTCGCAGCAGCCTGGACTCCGTTGAACACCACCTCATCCATTTTTTTGTGACGGATTACATGAGCATAATGGGTAAACAATACAGCAGCGGCGGAACCGGAGGTAAAGGCACAGGCCAGAAAGAATACCGGCAACTGCCCACCGTACCAGAAGGGATGGCTGGGCAGGGTGGCAAATACTCCGCCAAGACAGGAGTTTGCTCCAACTTCAGCCAAAGCTCCCAAAATACCCAGAATCAGGGCCATCCTGTACTGTTTGGTCAGGATCAACCAGAACTCGAGTACAACAAAACCGATCGCCATGCCGTACAGGGTTCCCATCCACCAGATATTTGAGGTAGGATTAGGGGAAATCACATTCCAGATCGCCATCCGCCAAGGATTTTTGATCTCCATGCCGATGACGACAAAACCGGAGATTAGAGTAACCAGCGACAGCCATACCATACGATTGGCCAGAGGGGCGATCTTGTTGCCGCCAAAGACATGGCTGATAGCCGCCAGCAGGCAAAGGCCCGTGGAGGTGATTGCAAAAAATGCATAGGTCGCAATCAACAGTCCCCAGGGAACCTCACGGGAGTTATTATATACATGCTCATGGCCAACAATAAAGCCATACAGACCAACGCCGACACCGGCGACCAGGAGCAGAGCGAACAGGCCGGTCAGCAGATTGGTAGTGGAAGTCGCCACTTCCGGTTCAGCAGTTGCTGTTAATGAAAAAAATGACATCATATTCTCCTTCAATTGGTGTTCTGCGGGTATGCACAGGGGGGAAAGAAACAAAATTTCATTCCCCCTGTAATGGAGTCAAACGATATACAGTTGAAAATCTAAAACTCAATGACCTCCATGTCCCTCACTCTTAGTGGTTTCATCGCCGAACAGGCGATCAAATCCCTTCACACCTATATGACAGGTTGCACATTTGGTGTCAGAGGCAAAAGCATTCTCACCGTCATGACAGGCACCGCAATACTTGCCTGCATACAGGGCTTCCATGGTAAACTCCTCGGGATGTGCTTCTGCATTACCCATCTTCATTTTGAACAGCTCATTATGGCAGTCAGTACATGCCAGTCCCATGTCTTCAGTATGCATAGTGTGATCAAAAATAACGGCCTTGACCGGCTTGTCAAAAACAATGGTCTTGGGCTGTTTCATGTCACTGCCGTGGCAGGTAACGCAGGTTTCCGGCTCGGTAACACCAAAGGCAGTATCGCCGTCATGACAAGTACCGCAGTACTTTCCCTCTTCAAGGGACTTCATGGTGTAGTCCCCGGCAGCTACAGCAGCACCACGTTTTTGCTGGAAGATATCAGGATGACAGGAGTCGCAGTCGAGCCCCATGTCCTCAACATGTACGCGATGGCTGAACATATACTCCTCAGATTCCTTGAATATCATCTCCTTCATGTCGCCATGACAGGTAACACAGGTCTCAGCCTCGGTAACCCCGAAGGCTGTATCGCCGTCATGACAAGTGCCGCAGTACATTCCCTCTTCAAGAGACTTCATAGTGTAGTCTCCCGCGGCTTCGGCAGCACCGCGTTTCCTCTGGAACGTGTCTGGGTGGCAGGAGTCGCAATCAAGATCAAGATCTATAACATGTACGCGATGGCTGAACATGGGGCTATCAGCACTTATAATTTTTGTCAACGTTGTACCGTAGCTTCCTGTTACACCAATCAGGCTGTTGTCAGCAGCTTCTTCGCTATCTGCCAGGCCGGTTGCAGAGTAAACCAGACCAACACAAGCAGCTGCTCCAAAAGCAAAAATAATTTTATTGCTCATCTTCATTCTTTTATTTCCCCCAACCATTAGTCGTTCATATAGTAAACGTTCGGCAGTGCACCGGTTTCCGGCCGGAGAACCCATACAACCTTATCCGGTGCATGGATCAGCTTATACACCTCACTGTCTGTATCGGATAGATCACCAAAGACCCTGACATTTGCAGGACAGGCCTCAACACAAGCCGTATCCTTTTTTCCCTTTGACAGGCGAGTGTCATAGCAAAAATTACATTTGTCAATTGCACGATATTCCTCATTAAAATAACGAGCGTTGTAGGGACATGCTGCCATACAGGTGGTACAACCGATGCATTTTTTAATGTCCATCATGACAATGCCGGTTTTTTTGTCCTTGTATGTCGCCTTGGTCGGACAAACCCGGACACAGGGGGGCCGGTTACATTGGTTACAGAGGACCGGCATAAAAACACGTTCAGTCTCATCAGGTCCGGTGACCTTATAGTTCTCAAGAATCGTTGTCCGGTAACCATACGAAGGAACATGATTCGTCTTGACACAGGCTTCCATACAAAGCTGACAGTCTACGCAACGATTCTGACGCATCACCATTGAATAATGCGGGCTGTAAGGGAAGACAGGAGGACCCTTTGGTTCTGTACTTACCGTAGCCTGGACATTTTCTGATGATGTCAGCGACAGAACAGTCCCACCCATGAACACACCTGTGATAGCCAAGCCCGCCTTGAGGAACGTTCGTCGCTCTTTGGAGGGCAGATTGTCAGCACCCTCGTCCTGAAGCTTTTCCAGTTCTTTAATGTTCATTACACCTCTCCCTGAATATAAATATATAAGGCTACAATACTGAGTACCCCATCTCCCGCACAGTTTCGTTGTCGATGAATGATGGTTCATTCAACACAAGCGTGGCGGACATATAGCGTAAAAGCGATGGAAATGCAAGCCCATATCTTCAATATTATCTGTTTCAATGTTCAACTTTACTGATTTGACTAACCATCCATTTTTCCGGAAGAAACTTGCCCTGAAGCCTGATGACGACCAGTGACGTGGTCAAATAAAAGTGGGCATTTTTTTAAGCAGCTTTTTGTAAAAGCCGTTTTTCTTCCCAGTCCATTGGCCTCAAGCAGCCCAGGTAAGAATGAGGTCTCTTACTTTTGTAAAAGATCTCAATATAATCCAGGGTATTTCCTTTGGCCTGTTCACGAATTTGTTTCCCTGGCTCCTTGCTGATCTTTCACCACACGCCTTATTCAAATATCCCGGAAAGCCTACCACTGAAGGCATTGGTTTCTTCACAGCATGGGCAGGCTTCACCACTTCCGGCGGGCCACCCACTCCCATAGAATTTACGGATCGAATCAAGTTTCATTTGCCTTACGGATCGCGGCTTCGGTTAGCGGGGCTTCGACTGCGCCTGTTACCAGACACAAGCCGCACTGTGCGCTACATATACAACCAACAAGTTATATGGTAAGCTCCATGCAGTTTACAAGATCAGCCAAACTTAACCTGGCCACCAGAAACTTGAACTCCTAATGAATTGTTTTTTCGGTATATAACCCGAGAGTTGCATTTGAGACTCGAATCCAAGAAAAGTAATTGCGAATTATGGCACGTTTTCAAAAGTCGTCTATGAGAATAGGACGAACAGAACGGAACAGAGTACATTTCTGCTTGATGCAATCGTCCACAAGAAATCTGAAGTTCGTTTCTTCGCTGAACAATCCTGGAGTGCCAACAAAGTGTTTTTTGTTGCCCTCTAAGACCTTCTGGTCGTTTGGCAAATAGTTCTATATGAAGAGAACAAATTCTGTCTGGACATTTTTTACTTCCGTTAAGCTTGCATTCTTCACCCTTTGCATGCTGGCCTTTACCTCGATTGCGGGCACAGTGATTCCTCAAAAGAAACCTTTGCCGTGGTATGCCCAGGAATATGGCGATAATCTGGCCCAGCTTTTCTATGTATTTCACATGCCCGATATGTATAGCTCCTGGTGGTTTCTTGGTCTGCTGGGACTTTTAAGTACCAACCTCATCGTTTGCAGCCTTGATCGTTTTCCAGGAGTATGGAAACAAATTAAGGCTGACGGCCTTAATAAGCCGGTTGAACGTCTTGAAAAAATGAGGATGAAAAAAGAATGGCAGAACGATTCTTCACAGGAGTCAATCGTTTCGGATTTGATTGCTAAACTCAACAGCAGCGGCTGGAAAACCAGCAGTCGTAACAGTAGCGGCGGGGCGTTGTTGTTTGCTCAGAAAGGGGCCTATAGCCGAACCGGTGTATACCTGGTGCATGCATCCATTCTGGTAATATTTGCTGGAGCAATCATTGGTGAGCTGTATGGATTCAAGGGCAATATCATGATTCCGGAAACTCAGCAGATAGATAAATTTTATCCATTTAACACTGCTGAGGCCATTGACCTTGGGTTCACGGTACGTTGTGATTCTTTCGCTATCGAATTCTACGGTAACGGCATGGCGAAAGAATATAAATCCGAATTAACTGTTCTGGAGAATGGCAAAGAGCTGTTTCAGGCTCCCATAGAGGTGAACTCTCCATTGACCTATAAGGGCATCACCTTCTATCAGTCAAGCTATGAGGGATTTAATGATTTTATTATCAAGGTGACCAACAGGGCCAGTGGTAACAGCAAAACCTATATCGTTCCCTTTCAAGAAGAGCTGAAATGGCCACAGGAAGGGATCGCCTTTGGTGTAATCAATGCTGAACTCAAGGGGCAATCGGTTTCCCGTTTAAAAATATGGTTTTCAGACAGTAAGAGAGCACCCTCTCTATTTTGGCTTAAAGATGGTGAGTCGATAACTATTGAAAGGGAAAACGGCAAGTATCTTTTCAGTGCCAAACAGATGTATGCAACTGGCCTGCAAGTCTGTAAAGATCCTGGAGTGTGGGTTGTCTATCTCGGATGCGGCCTTATGCTTGTTGGCCTGATCATAGCCTTTTTCATGTCGCATAAACGCATCTGGCTTTTCATCAAAGAAGACCAAGGTGGTGCCTCAGTCCTGTTTACCGGCAGTGCCAATAAAAACAGGGTCGGATTTGAAAAGATTTTTGATGATCTGGCAGAAGCCCTTCAACTCACTCAAGAGAAAACTTCTTAAATATCATTTCACCCAGAATAAATGCTGCCAGAAAGAAGAATATCGCCCCGATAGTAATCATGATTTCATGCAGACTAGGGCTGTATGAGTAATATTTGGGTAGACCAACAACATTGTATTGATGGTAATGGGGGATAAGCTGGCCGACAATGACTAAATCATAAAACAGGACAAAGGCTCCGGCAAGACAGGAAAAACCGGCAAGGGCCAGGATATTTAAATTTTTTCCTCTTGTAACAAGGAGGAGAACCAGGGGCAACAGTACCGCAAGAGCAACCTCTCCAATCCAGAAATTAAGGGCAAAACCACCCTGAACAAGCAGATACATGGCCTCCGGATTTTTGGTGAACCTTGGAGAAAAGCCACCCATTATCTTAACACCCGTGAAATAAAGGATCCCTACAAGAAGGAGCATAAACAGCTTCCCGGTAGCTTTGAGCGCCTTGTCGTCCTTAATATCCACTGTTTTTCCAGTAATCATCTTTCCCAGCCAACTGAACAAGAGGATTGCACCGCAGCCCGTCAAGGTAGAGAGCGAGAGGAAGTAGAGTGGCATATAGTTTTCACTCCAGAATCCCCTGGTACCAAGCAGCGCCATATCCGAATTCATATTCAGATTTCCCATGGTCACCGTCACCAGGGCGATAATGGCAAATATCTTTGCCCTCTGTTTCTTTTTGAGTACCAGTGACAAAAAATTAAACACCATAAAAATCAGGTAGAGGCTGTAGATGGTCGTCTTCCACCAGATATTCGAAGAAGGATGCGGGGATAAGAGTGCATTAAAACCGACGCGCCAGGGGCTCTCCAACTCAAGAGTAATGCACATCAGACCAGTGGCCATGGTGACAATGGCAAGAAAAACAGTCCGGGGAATAATTGGTTGGAATACCCCTATACCAAATACCTGGCCCAGGGAGGAAACAATACAGAGCCCGGTGGAAAGACAGGCAAAAAACACATAGGGGCTGATCAAAATACCCCAAGGTACTTCTCTGGTTGTTCCAAAGGTGTGATCATGGCCCACCACCATCGAATGTACACCAAAGGAGAGGCCAATCATACTGATAAGTAGCAGTCCCGCTAAGACCAGCACCAGGTTTATGGAAGTTGTAGGCAATGTATTTGCTTTATGATAAAAGCTCATGTTTTTTCCTTTGCTTTGCAGATTCAGTAGCCGTGCTTTGCAGGGCTTTTTTTAATCATTCATATAAAAAACATTTGGCAAGGTATCTGCCTCCGGACGAAGAACCCAGAGAACCTTTCCGGGGGCATGGATCAGCTTATACGCCTCGCTGTTGGGATCGGTAAGATCTCCAAAAACACGGACATTGGCAGGGCAGGCAGCAGCGCAGGCCGTAATCTTTCCGCCACTTTCTTTAAGCTTGGTGTCGTAGCAGAAATTACATTTATCGACGGCCCTTCTCTCTTCATCAAAGTACCTGGCATTGTACGGGCAGGCAGCCATACAGGTCTTGCAGCCAATGCATTTATCAGGATTCATTTGCACGATACCGGTTGTCTTGTCCTTGTATGTGGCTTTGGTTGGGCAGACACGAACACAGGAGGGGCGGTTACAGTGATTGCAAAGGATAGGCATGAAAATACGCTCCCGTTGATCCGGAGTAATGGGGATGCTGCGCTCCAGTATGGTTGTCCGGTAGCCATGGGCGGGAACACCGTTGGTGCGCCTGCATGCCTCCAGGCAACGCTCACAATCAATACAATGGTTTTGACGAATGACCATAGTGTAATGCGGACTGTAGGGGAAATCAGTCATCGGCACCTTGCCACCACTCAAAGCGCCTTGTACCTTATGAGCAGAGGTCAGAGAAAAAAT
>Ga0209013_10004118_pt1 | contig 12791 bp, 11 predicted proteins | sample Cruoilmetagenom2_FD_187291 | JGI IMG/M metagenome (GOLD analysis project Ga0209013, IMG submission 187291) | Oil polluted marine microbial communities from Coal Oil Point, Santa Barbara, California, USA - Sample 2 (SPAdes) (version 2) | ecosystem: Environmental > Aquatic > Marine > Oil seeps ... | reverse complement strand
CCCGCCTACTTGCGGCAGCCGCTGGTGCAGAACCGAGAACCTATGCCGACATTAGGCTTGCGTAGGAACAGGGGTAAGCAGGCAAAGTTGACATGCCGGGGACCCGCATCCCGACTTCTTCGCAAAGATAGTTAGCGCGTAATCTGAGCAAGACAAGACTTCAGGAGGAAACTTGCATGGTTAACGGACACCGGCTCATAGCAATCCTATTGATAGGGCTGGGATCAACCGGCATTTCCGTAACCTCCGCCGCCATCGCAGAGAGCACCACGCCCCAGAAAATCGCTTTCGTCGGCTTCCGCATCATCAACGATGCGATAGAGCCAGTCAGCGAAGCAGAGAAAAACCGAGCCAAGCTCCTTGACCGTATCTTTGTTGTGCAACTTCAGAAGACCGGCCGATTTGAATTTGTCCCGATACCAAAGGCAATCGCCGAAGAGATCGACAAAGGCCCGTTTATCGGCGAATGCAATGGATGCGAAATCGACTATGGCAAAAAAGTCGGAGCCGACCTTTTTGCCTGGGGCACAATTCAAAAGGTATCCAACCTAATCCTCAACCTAAACGTGTACATGGAAAGTATGCAATCTAGGCAACTGACTTACATCAAGAGCGTCGACATCCGGGGCAACAACGACCGCTCATGGACGAAAGGCCTGGAATGGATGCTGAAGTATTACATGCCGGGACAGGATAAAGAATAAACACACTAAGGCCGCTCGGCTTCGATAAAACAATTTAATCGTCTCAAAGATTATCCGAAAAACCCCATGATGATCCCAATGATCCGACGTTGTATCGCTCCCATGGCGCGCACAGCCGCGAACACCACGGCCATTTTGGTTCTGCTTGTGTCACTTCTTCCGATAAGCCCGCCCGCACTTGGCCAGCAGCGCAGCAACCACAAAGAAGCCGTCAAGAACCTCAAGGCCTACGCCGCTTACAAGTCCGGCCAATACGACACCGCCCGCCGCATGTGGGAAGAGCTGGCCGAACTGGGCAATACGACAGCCTTGGTCAATCTTGCCAACCTCTTTCAGCAGGGACAGGGCGTCACCGAAGATCAAAAGCGCGCCATGGGCTACGTTCAAAGGGCCGCCGAACTCGGCGATGCCCGGGCCCAATTCGAAATGGGAATTGCGCACGAGAAGGGCACGGTCGTCGATCGCAACATCGAAAAAGCAGCCGCCTGGCTCCGTAAATCCGCCGAGCAGGATTACGCTGATGGTCAGTTCGCCTATGGCGTCATGTTGGCGACCTCCTACGGCAAGGGGATCGACAAAGCCAGCGCCTCGGAACGCTCCGAAGCTCTGGAGTGGCTGAAGAAGGCCAAGCTAAACGGAAATATCGAGGCGGCCGACTACATCAAGGTGCTATCCAAGCCGACCGGTTGACCTGAACCCGACAACATCGACGAACACGAACCAGTTCGCCGTCAGTACGGATAGGGCTTGCCAAACAGCGCCGCATAGAGCTTCTCGTCCCGCCGGTATACGTCTGGGCGGAACTGAACATCTCCATCTTCGTCACGCCACGATGTCGAATAAGTCACGTGCACCTCAATCGGCGTCTTCAAGGACACGACCGTTCGTTTTTTGCTGGCAAGCACATCATCAATGCGAGTGCGGTTCCAACCCGGAACCGACGTCGTGAGCACCTGATCAGCCATATCGATCGGCCGCGCCAACCTGATGCAACCATGCGAGAATGCACGCTGCGATTTGCTGAATAGAGACCTCGACGGCGTATCATGCATGTAGACATTGAAGCGGTTCGGAAACATGAACTTAACCCGCCCGAGAGCATTGTTAGGCCCGGGTTTCTGCCGCAAACGGACCGGGAAGTTATTCCTCGAGTACTGGCTCCAGTTAATCGCCGTTACCGGAATGGGTTTGTCATTGACGACGGCCTCGAAGCCCTTCGCAGCCCGCGCGCCCGGTGACCTTTGCAGCTTTGCCAGCTCCTCACCGACCGCAATCGAGCGCGGCACGTTCCAGTATGGATTGATCTCCACGTACTTCATCGTTTCGGAGAACACCGGCGTCTGGTGGTAGGGCTTGCCGACCACAACGCGCATCAACTCCCTGGTCTCGCCGCCCTCGATCCGTCGCAAGTCGTATCCGGCGATGTTGACTAAGATGTAGTGCTTGCCGAGGTCTTCGGGCATCCACCGCAATCGCTCCATCGACAGGGCGATTTTTCGGATGCGTGCATCGACGGGTATATTGAGCTGGAAGAACGTGTTTTTGCCGACAATGCCATCGTCCTCCAACCCATGGCGCCGTTGAAACCGCTTCACCGCTTCCGACAAATCATCGCTATAAATCGCCTCTTCCCCTGGTGTCGCGGACATGGCTGCGCCGTCGGTCACGGTAAGCCGCGCCCGCAGTTGCGCAACCACCTCGTTTTCTTCACCAGGCTTGAGAACGTCGATCACCTTAACGCTCGGCCAACCGCCGGCAGCCTCAATAGATTGATACTCAGCAAGGGCTTTCTTTAGTGCCTTATAGGTCGGCAACTGCGGCTCCCAGGCATCAAAAAATCCGTCGACATCTCCAAGCGTTGAAATCAGCTGTAGGGCGGCGACCACATCGATGTCCTTGGCCTGCCAAAAGAGTTTGGAGTCGATTTTGGTCGGCAGGAAACGGCCCTTTTTCAGTTCGGCGGCATGCTTGAGAAAACCCGCCGACCAATACAGTTCCGCCATCGCGGCCTGCTGAAGCTGCGCCTCCTGGCTTAGTGCGAAACGATTAACTTGCCTAACGGCCAGCAACTGTTCAATGAGGTTTTCGCGCGACCCCAATCCATCCTTGCTGGAGTCCTTTAGACGGCGAACAAAGTCCGCTGCCAACTTGTCGTCCTGCCACAACGCCTGGCTCGTCGTATCCTCATAGTAAGCACGCAGCGCCTTGATCCTCTTGCGAATGGGAAGCGACACTGTTTCGGGCTTGTCCAGAAGCGCGATTATCGTCGCCTTGAACGGGTCCTCGACGACTACGCTGGTTTCAGCCTGCCAAGCCTCGAGTTGCGCCTCTTGTGAAATCCCAGCGCTTGCGAAAAAGACCACCCCACCAAGCACACAAACCATACCGATAAGTCGCAAGACCGCGCTATGAACACGTCCCACCCAAACCGCGTTCGCACCTGTGATCACCATCAAAAAGCCTCGTCGTATTCGCAACGCAAATTCGTGTCGCCGACATCAACAAAAAACTGCAGTGAGCAAGACCAGAATAGGTGAACCCGCAACCGTCAAGTCTTGACGCGAGTTCAGCGACCTTAAAACTTTTACGTCTGTGCCCGAACCGCTGGTGACGATGAACAACAATGTCGCTCAACTATCGCCTAGAATCCCCTTCGTTGCCTTGCGGCCGCTTGCTCTCGGGCCAGCGGTAAAAAAATGTTGCATAAAACAATGCGATGTAAACCAGCAGGGAAACGGACCAGCCAGAGTAGATCCCCGCCCGGTTACCATCATAGGGTACAACCTCAATCCCGGCCCAACTCAGAAGGTCCTTCGCCGGAAGTGGAAAGACCGGGTTGTTCAGATACTCGATACCCGTCGTCCTACTGGCTAGACCATCCCAGGCTTCAACGAGACCGAGGATGCGAATTTCGATGCCGGACATGGCTTGCCCGATGAACAAAAAACCGATCGTCAGCAACCCAAAGGCGATGACCTTCAGCATCGTTGGTGCCTGATAGATAAAGAAGTAAAGCCCCGCAATGTATGCCGACACGATGGCAAAAAAGATGGAAAAGAGGCTCGCTACAGCCTCATTGGCGCTGAAGCTCAACTGCAGGATTTCAGCCTCTGTCATTTCAAACCCCAAATGACCCCGACCCGTAATTCACAACACTAGAAATAGAGCAGCGACGCAACGGTGAAGAAGATCAAAACACCAAACACGTCGTTCGTGGTGGTAATGAAGATTCCGGTCGCTACCGCGGGATCAAGCCCCAGCTTGTCGAGCACGGCTGGAACCGCCGCCCCGACCGTACTTGCTATGACCGTCACTGTAATAAGCGCTACCAGCACCGTCGCAGATAGCATCCCCGGGCGATCGATCGGCACAAACTGAGCAACGAGAAGAACCATTGCACCAACCGCAATACCGATCAGCGCGCCGTTCATCGCGGCTCCAACAAATTCGCGGGCCAGACGCGCCCAGATATCGCCCGACCACATCGTGCCACTGGTCAAAGCCTGGATCGAAACGGTGGACGCTTGAATGCCTGCATTGCCCGCCGTCGCCATAACCACTGGGATGAAGCTCGCGAGGATCGCCGCCTTGGCTAATGCATCTTCGTAAGACCCAATCACGGTCGCCGCCACAGATGCACCAAGCAACCCACCGACAAGCCACGGCACTCGCCGGCGAACGATTTGCAGCGGCGTATCGTCAACAGTCGAGTCCGGCGACACACCACCCATCAGCAGCATATCTTCTTCAGCCTCATCCCGAACGATCTGAGCTAACTCCCGCTGCGTCACACAACCCAAAAGCTTGCCGTCGCGGTCCTTGACCGCAATGACACTGAGATTGCGCTGCTTGGCCAGGCGCAACACGCGCTCTTGGTCCTCGTCCGCGTCAACGCTTACGAGATCCGTATGCAAGATGTCCGCAACCAGCGCATCGCGTGGGCACAGCAGCAGGTCGCGCATGCGCAGATAGCCCTTCAGTCGGTGCTCCTCATCCACGACGTACATCGCATCCAACTTCTCGATTTCAGCCGAACGCGCGCGAATATCGGAAATGACCTGATCGATCCGCCATGTCTCCGGCACGGCCAGCACGCCGCTTCGCATTGCCGAAGCCGCGGTGTCTTTGTATTTTTTAAGTTGCCGGCTGAGCTTGTGAGCGTCCTCACGTTCTGCGATTAGATCCGCCGCTAATTCGTCGGGCAGTTCCGCCAACAAACGCAGTATCTGTTGCGGCTTGAGACGTTGCAGCAGCTTTGCAAAGCGTTGTCTGGTCTCCCGCTGCGTCAGGATGACTTGCAGCCGTGGATCGATTTCCGACAAAACCCGCAAGCCCAGGTCATCTGGCAGCCAGCCAAACAATTTCCTCGCCCTCTTGGAGCTGAGCTTGGTGAACATTGCCAAAGCATCGACAGGCGGCCATTCTGCCAGAAGGGCAAGAACGCGTTCACGCCTGTCGGCCTTAATCCAGTCGGACAATAAAACAACGGTTGCCGCGTTCTCGGCTTCACCAGCCGGTGTTGCCGCCCACTGCCAGCGCGGCAACGTCGACCCAGACTCCGGTGCGGCACCGCTCTGACTAACATCATCTGCCATGGATACGGGGACTCGTTGCGACCTGAGGGATTGATCACTCGCTTGATGTTTATGAGATCGGATCGGCTGCAGTCTACAGCCGATTTGTCGTCCTCCGCTTCTGATTCTGGCGAGATGAGCGCGTAGTGGATCTCGGCGGGGGCAATGGAACTGCGCAGCGCAAATAGTCCGCCAAAAAAAGACAGTCGGCGCATCAAATCGAGAGGTCCGGCAAGGTATCAAACAGATGGAATAATGCTGGCAGGTGTATCGAATTCAGACTTCGAAACAAGTGTGACGAACGGCGCGGCGGCTCCAGGTGTAAATCACATCTGAAGATCTCAAGAACCGCCAGCGCCCAACCTAGGAAGGAATGCCACGTACGCGAAACCGAGGAACTACTTCGTCAAGACCTTCGCCTTCGCGCCCTTTTCGATGATGCCATCGTGACCAACCGCATCAATCGCCATCATTTTGACGGCCTTCTCAACGATCCCACTGTCTGTCTTCTCTTCTTTCGCGGCCGGTTGCTCCGCTTACTTCTTGTCTTTGTCGTCGCCAGCGAGGGCCGGTTCGCAGCTTACCGTTCCGCCACCGGTATCCCACACAGCCCCAATTCATCCCTCTCCAGGCAACGCCCCGCTGCGAGCTAGATCTAAGGTTGAGCATAAGCCGTAGTATTTGATGGAAGTGCATGCGTGATTAACAGGTGCGAGCCCTAGTATTTACGGCACTCACGACAGATTTCCGGATAGTCGAAGTGCTCTGAAAAGACGGGGGCCGACCAATACCGGACATCATCAAGGAACTATTGCGAACACGGAAAGCCAGAGCCTGAGGATATACACATTCAACTCTCTTCATGTTGCACCGCAGCGCATCATGCCTTAAATAGTGATAAATCGGAGTTGAGAGGGCGGACACACTGTGCAGATGCAGCATGCAGATCACGTAGGTAGTTTCGGTCGCCACGAACAACTGACGGACTGGTTCGAGACCGGCCTGCGGAACGAGCAATTCGACGTTCCGAACGGACGTCACATTGTCCTGAATGAATTCCCCCGCATGATGAAGCTTTCTCGCTTACAGCTGAGCGCGGGCGTGGATGCGGCAAGACTTCGAGATTTTCTACTCGAACTAAATCCAAACGTGACAACGAGCTCCAGTGTTTCCAGACTCGAAAAGAATTTCGACGAGGCTGGTGAGCGGATCCCACGGTTGTGCAAACTCGTCGTTACTGTCTCTCCGAAACGGACTTTGGAGCAGTGGTACGTCTACACGCCGCCGTTGGAAGCGATGCGCCAAGGCTGGCGCACCACGAGACTCTACGCAAAGAGCGCTTGATCCAACCTGAGCCGAGCCCGCACGAAAACCGCTGTTGAAGCGGTTTGCCGACACGCCTCCGCTCAGTCGAACGCGATCACCATACCGCTCAGGTTGATCGATATTTCAAGACCAGCTTGCGGACCAGCCACCGAGACAACGACACCTTTGCTGTTCGTGAGCTTGACGACGCCAACCCCCACGACATAGGCACCACTGCCTCCGACAGCTGTATACTTGCCGGAGATGTCAGACACCTTTTTGAAATTGCTGACCGTTCCCTTGAGATTGGCAACCGACGCTCCGAACGTATAGCCGACGCCCAAGCCACTGACGGTGATAGGATACACTTTTTTGCCGACGTGAACTTTCCCCGAGCCAAACTGTCCGCCGACAACCAGTCCAGCCTTGACAATCGTAAACTGAATTCGTCCCGACTGCTGTGCATTAGCAGACGTGCTCATCACGCCCATCAACACGGCAATTGCCACAAAAGCCGAGCACAGCCCAACAGTCCAAAAGTGACGCTCTGCAAGCATTCCTAGCTCCCAAAAAGGCATTGATAAATTTTCAAAGGCAGCATCGAGCCGCCAACGTCGCGCCCAATACCGAAACCAGTGTGATCTCAATGTGGCCTCGTTCAAAAAACCATGAGGGTTAATTGGAGCACCGGCCCGACAGCGGAGCCGGACGAAAAAAGACGGTTGCAGATCAGGAAACGCAACCATCAGTGACGCTCGCACTAGCCCAACGACCACCTCCAAACCAAATTTCGTTGTGAAACACTGGCCGAGAGCTGATCGGTCACATAAGCTCGGCCCTAATTTTGCCAACGCCGGACGAACCCAGAGCTGATACACCTGCTTTGCCGCGACTGCATTTAAATTTATCTAAGCGACAGAACACCATGGATTTTCGCATGACACGGCTGGTTCTGCTTTTCGTATTTTTGACCAGCGTGGCGATCGCCCGCGATAATGGGGTAGCCGGCGACATCCGAGCCGTTCCTCCCAAAAAGACAGAGCAGTTAGGCACCCTCACTGGCGACTTGAGCCAGCAACTGATAACGACATTCTCAATCGTGGCCTATGACCCGGTGACCGGTGATTACGGCATTGCGGTCCAATCCAAATACTTCGCCGTCGGTGATGTCGTCCCGTTTGCCAAAGCCAATATCGGTGCGCTCGCAACCCAAGCGCGAGGAAACCCGTTGCATGGCCCCGAAGCTATGAAGCTTATTGCCGAAGCAGTTCCAGCTCAGCAGGTCATCGAGCGCCTCCTTGCCGCAGACCCCTTGGCAAGCTCCCGACAGCTCGGCGTCGTTGACGCGGCGGGGCGGCCGGCGACCTACACCGGTGATCAGTGTCTGCCGTGGGCAGGCGGCACAATCGGAAAACACTATGCAGCGCAAGGCAACCTGCTTGCCGGTCCGCATGTTATCAAAGCGATGGCGGCCACCTACGAAGCAACATCCGGCGACCTCGCCACACGGCTCGTCCTTGCCATCGAGGCTGGTCAGGCAGCCGGAGGGGATGCACGCGGCCGCCAATCTGCTGCCGTTCTCGTTGTCAGAAAAAACGCCGGCTATCTCGGGCTGAACGATCGCCACATTAATCTTCATGTCGAGGATCACGTGACCCCGATCCTTGAGTTGAAACGGTTACTCAACATACGCCACGCTCAACTCGCCGCCGTCGAAACGGCCAGCTACTTGGATCGAGTCGATGGTGCGAAAAAGGCCGAACGGAAGACCTTGATAAAGCGGGCTCGCAGAGCCGCTGAGCGTGGCATCCGTCTATACAAAGGCGACGACCATCTGTGGTGGCTGACGGCACGGGCGCGTTGGATGGATGACGATCGTGACGGAGCGGAGGAGGCTGGACGGGCCGCACTTTTGCTGAGCCCTTCGTGGACGCGGCTGCCGGAGAAAACCCGTGCTGAACTCGGGCTTCCCGAACCGCTGGTGGCAGCGTTGCGGCAAAGCGATGGATTCCGAGCCCTGTGGGACAGCTTAGCGACTGAGGAAACGGTTGAATGAGCTCCGCCGACGCGGGAATACCGCACCCACCAGCTGATGCCGTCACCACAACTTCTCCCCCACGGCGCCGAATGCCACAACTTTCCACCCAAGTCTTGATCGGGCTCGCCCTCGGTGTTGCAGCAGGGATCTTCTTTGGCGAGTGGATGGCCAATCTGAAGATCATCGGCGATATCTTCGTTGGCCTGCTGCAGATGACAGTGCTCCCCTACATCGTTGTCTCGCTCGTTTATAGTTTGGGGCGTTTGTCCTACGACGAAATCGGGTTGCTAGCGCGAAAAGCCGGCGGGTTTATCCTTATTTTTTGGGGGCTCGCTATTCTCATCATTATGGCGATGGTGCTCGCATTCCCCGACTGGCCCTCGGCAACGTTCTTCAGCACCAGCCTGATCGAGGAACGCCCGCCTCTAAATCTGGTCCAGCTCTACATCCCCTCGAACCCGTTCTCATCGCTCGCCAATGGAGTTGTGCCCGCGATCGTTCTGGTTTCCCTGGCCGGCGGACTTGCGCTGAGCGGAGTGCCCAACAAGCAGCACCTGCTATCAAACCTCGATATGGCCAGCGACGCGATAATGAGGATCGCGCAGTTCGTCGTGCAGCTCGCACCGATTGGGGTTTTTGCCTTGGTGGGGGCAACGGCCGGAACCATCAGCTTGGAAGAACTTGGCCGTCTGCAGGTCTATATTCTCACCTACATCGGCGCCGCACTCCTTTTGAGTTTTTTTATTCTTCCTGGCATCGTTTCCATCATGACCCCGATTCCCTTCAAGCGTGTCTTGACGGGGACGCAGGATGCACTGATCACGGCGTTCGCGACTTACAATCTACTAATTGTTCTGCCGCTGCTGTCTGAGCGCATAAAGGAGATGCTGGAAGAAGTTGAAATCAAAGATTCCGACAGCCAGAGCGCCGCAGATCTAATCGTTCCAATCAACTTCAATTTGCCCAATCTCGGCAAACTTCTTGGACTGAGCTTCATCCCGTTCGCCGGGTGGTTTGCCGGCTCTCCGATCTCTGCCGAGGACTACCCACAGTTTCTCACCATTGGCCTATTCACGTTCTTCGGTGAGGTTGTAGTAGCTCTGCCGTTCCTTCTCGATCTGATGCGTATCCCTGCCGACACCTTCCAGGTGTTCCTGGCGATCGATCAGTTTAGTGGACGGTTCGGAACACTGCTCGCCGGAATGCACACTGTGGTGCTTGGGCTGCTGACGGCGGTCGCGGTTAGCGGCAGGCTGAAAGTCGATTGGATCAAACTGGGCCGCCACGCGGCCGTGAGCGCGATCCTTATTGTTGCGCTCTTTGGCGGCTTGCGGCTGTTTTTCGAATACGTCGTGCCACAGGAGTATCGCCTCTACCATGCACTGACTGAAATGGACTTGGTTTCAAAACGCGTTGACACCAAGATCGTTCCGCTGGAGGTCGTCGAGCCATTGGCAGAAACTGACGAGCGAAGCCGGATCGACGTGATCCGCAACCGAGGAAGATTGAACGTGGGTTATGTATCCGCGTCGCTTCCATTTGCCTATCGTCGTGAAACAGAAGACTTCATCGGTCTCGAAATCGATCTTCTTCATATGCTTGCAAACGACATGGGTGTGGCGTTGAACATGATCGAGATTGACCGCGGCGACATCGGTGATCACTTGAAGAGCGGCCGGATTGACCTGGTGATTGGTGGGTTGTTTGCCACCCCCGAACGGGCCTTAGAGTTCCAGCTCTCCGAACCCTACATGACCGCATCTTTGTCGCTTGTCGTGCAAGATCATCGCCGACGTGAATTCGGCGAATGGAACCAAGTGCGTGACATGACGGACCTGAAACTGGCTATGGTCGATCTTCCATTCTACGTTCGCCGGGCCGAGGCGGCATTTCCCTATGCCGATATTAGCGTTGTCAGCTCACCGCGTGACTTTTTCGACGCGCCCGAAGGAAAGTACGATGCGCTGATCTACTCGGCAGAGGCCGGTTCAGCCTGGACACTACTCTACCCTGCGTATTCCGTGGTTATTCCAAAGCCGGGCGTGATCTCAGTCCCGGTTATCTTCGGCCTGCCGCCGGATGAAATCGCGTTAGGCAGATACATCAACGCCTGGATGAATATCATCAAGTCGAGCCGACGGATTGATAGGCTCTATAAATACTGGATTCTCGGACAAGGCGCGGCAGAGAAGAAGAGGCGTTGGTCGGTCGTCCACAATGTCCTTGGTTGGGACAGCTAGGTAAACACATCCGTGGGACTGCCCCCTCGGGGGACAACAACAAAAGGTAAGAACCCCGATCAGCAGACCTCAGCGCTCCGCGCGACCAACGATGCGACCAATAAAAACGGCGACGTAAAGCAAACCGATTGCGGCCTCAACGCCAGCAGCCAGACGCGCAACTGGGCTCGTCGGAAGGATGTCGCCGTACCCAAGGGTCGTGATCGTGACGAGACTGAAATAGAAAAAAGCCGCGGTTGAATGCGGACCATCTGCAAGATTGAATGATCCGGATTGCCAGCGCTCCATCTGCTCGTAGAGAAGCCCCCAACTAAGCGCCATCAAAAAATAGCCAAAAACCGCACCATAGATGATGTCTGCATCCGTCGAAGAGCGCCCTGTCAACTCGGCGAAAGTGACAATCAGGCAGCCCAAAACGATCACGGCCGTCAAAGCCGTTGTTTCGTTCACGTAGACATTGCTTCCCGCCATTCGGGTAAAACTGAACAACAACCAAGAGACCAGCACGGCCCAAACGAGCAAGCGCACCCAACCATGCAGCTTCACAACCCGTTCCGTCCCTACGAAAATGAGGGTGAAAAGCAAATAGCTCATCATCTCCGCCACGAGGTAACCGCCGCCGTCGATCCGCAGCGCCTCAAAAAAAAGCGTGAACAGCATTAGCGCCAGCAGCAAACGCCATTTCCAGCTCGCCATCAGCTTGTTTATATTCTTATCCATCTACTTCTCATCCCCAAAACTCCGGCCGCAAAAGAATGGTTGGTGATACTGCCTTCGCAGCGTTTGGAGGGTCCATTAGGCGTCCCGTCCTGCCCTTCCACTCGGCCCGGCACCGAAGTGATGCGCATGGTTGACGCGCCGCCCCTTTCTCAACCGCTCAAGCCGAGAACGACGGCGACGAACCGGCCTAAGTCGAGGGCTGCACCGCCCAGTATCGCAACATGGACGAAAGGCAGCCTCGGTGCCCCAGCCTCCTGATCAACTCAATTGATAGTCGGGGTGATAAACCGAATAGACGCGCACGTATTGGAACTTGTCGTTCGCGCTGACGCTATAAAACGCAGCCATTATCAATCTGAACTCGCTGCCGGCTTTATGTTCCACACCAACCCACTCAAGATCCTTCTTGCACTTGAAATCGATAGGAGCTTCCGTGGCGACAGTCGTGTTGGAAGCCACGAATGAAGTGTGGTCTTGTATCTCCTCCTGCATCAAACCATGCACACTTTTCCAGAAGGCAACCGTCACGTCTTTTCCGACATTCTTTGTGGCATTTGGAATGTATTCAAAAGTAGCGTTCGGCTCATAATACTTGTCATAGAAAGCGCTAAAACCGGTCCCGTCACCCGCGCACGCCGCGTTGAAATCTTTGATGTATTGATTGTAAATTTCTTCCGTAATCATTGCATCGTTCTCCGCGATCGGTGCGCTCCCCATCCTTCAACCTTACTCGCAAGTGCAGCCATGTACGTCAAACAAGCGTCCACCATTCAGCGGCTTGCTTCGGCACCGGTGGACCGCCGGCTCTGAGCGCATCGCGATTGCAATCCTGAATGCGAACCGCATGGATGTATCACCCTCCATTCTAGGCTGCAGCCCAAGCGCCTTGATGAGGGCCGGACCGGTGCACCACCCGAACCGGGAATTCCAATAAAATCAGACGGAGCCAAAGGTACCTTGAAGCATGGCCTCACTGAACAGGGCGCTCCGGCAAACGCCGCTATGTTAACCGCCCGCCTCCTATATGCTGCAGCCCGCGCTGATTTTCGGCAAAGGCGCGATTCCCACGTGCTAAGAAACTGCTATCCTGGCGGCACGCTACTTACTGAGCAATTTCTTAGCTGGGCCTGCCAAGCAGTTGCACGCAGCACGGACGCCACTCCGAGAACGGTCGAGAACGCCTCGCAGAGCCGGCACCAAGCCAAGACCC
>Ga0209013_10004117_pt1 | contig 12792 bp, 8 predicted proteins | sample Cruoilmetagenom2_FD_187291 | JGI IMG/M metagenome (GOLD analysis project Ga0209013, IMG submission 187291) | Oil polluted marine microbial communities from Coal Oil Point, Santa Barbara, California, USA - Sample 2 (SPAdes) (version 2) | ecosystem: Environmental > Aquatic > Marine > Oil seeps ... | reverse complement strand
TGAAAAAGAATCAAAGGAGAAAAATGTCGGCAAACCGTTTCTCATTAAGGGAACATCCCGCAATATGGGGGTGGTTCTTATTCACGGATATATGGCCGCTCCCCTTGAGGTCAGGGAACTGGCGGACTGTCTGGGTCGAAGGGGGCTGTGGGTTTATGCCCCTCGTTTAAGCGGACACGGTACTTCTCCCGATGATTTGGCCATACGATCGTATGCCGATTGGATGGCTTCCGTTGAAACAGGTTATGCAATTATCCGCAACATATGTAAACAGGTTGTGGTGGGTGGATTTTCCGCCGGAGCCGGAATGGCACTGGATCTGGCGGCAAGAGTGAAAGATGTTAAAGGTGTTTTCGCAGTATGTCCGCCCATGAGACTCAAAGACTTTTCCTCAAAGTTCGTTCCGGCAGTGGATGTTTGGAACAGACTGATGGAGCAGGTTCGCCTTGACGGCGCTAAAAAAGAATTTGTTGAAAATTTTCCGGAAAATCCCCACATCAACTATTTTCGCAATCCGGTTTCCGGGGTGTTGGAACTGGAGCGGTTTATGGAATCTCTTGAAAAAAAATTGCCAGCCATAGACATGCCTGCATTGGTGATCCAATCCCTTGGAGATCCGGTGGTGAAACCTAGCGGATCTCGACGGGCTTTCAAACGTATTGGATCCGAAGATAAATCGTATATCCTCTTTAACTTTGACCGCCACGGCATTCTATTAGGCAAGGGCGCAAGCAGAGTCCACAAAGCGGTCGGAGATTTTATCGAGACGTTAAATTTACCCTGACTTTGTATGAAAAAATGACAGATGTAGAGATTTCACAGGTGGAGCCCGATTCGTCCATTTGTCGCGGGCATACTTGAATTTGGGGCACCCTCGGCATTCGTTCAATTAAGGTTGAACATTATGAAAAATTCCGGATAAATTTTCGCGAGAGATTCAAATCAGCTTTCTTTCCCGCAACTTTTTGATGATCTTTGAACAAACTTCTTCTTGGGTGAGTTTCGAGCATGCCACCGTGACGTCTGCATACTTCGCATACAAGGGGAAACGTTCATGGAGCAGGTCTGCGAAGCTCTGATCCGGACGTTTTGCCAGACCTCTCGTATCAAAATCGATGACCCTCGACTCAAGTGTGGGGAGATCGACGTCAAGAAAGACCATGAGACCGTTTGACTTCAAATGCATCATGGCGGCATGACTGTATGCCGCGCTTCCTCCGGTGGCGATGACGTGATTCCGGCAGTTAAGCCCCAAGAGAACGTCCTCCTCGATCCTGCGCAAAGCCAAATGGCTTTCCATGTCAACGATGTCTTGCAGGGATCGACCGGCTAATGTCTGGATCAGAACGTCCGTATCCACAAAGTCGTGCGATGTCATCTTGGCCAAAATGACGCCCACCGTACTCTTGCCCGACCCGGGCATTCCGATGAGAACGATATTGGATAAGTTCTCAGCCATGATCCCTTACTTTTCAGCCTTTCGCTTATTCGGCCCCGCAAGCTTGTTGAAGCGAAGTTTACCCCGCCTGCCCAATGGAATGCATTTTCAATTTATATTCCATCGGGGTGAATCCTATCCGTCTTTTCTGTTTAACTGGGGCGGAAATCCCGCCTCGCGGAGCTGCAGGGAGCTTCAATTAGGGTTATAATGTTTTTACGAATAGTACTTTTGGATCACCCGGGCTATTATAATCCAAGGTGACCGGTACATTGAGCAGCTGCCCATTTCCCGGTTCTATCTGAAACCCCATTTTTTTGTGAAATTCGATGGATCCTTGGTTTACAGGGGATGTACAGGCCCGGACCATTGTCCGATTATTATTTTTGCATATATGGAAAAACCGATGATACAAATAGGTGCCGAGTCCTAATCCGCGATATTTGGGATGAACGCCCACAAAGTGTATGTAGCATTCATTGGCCCGTGACTGGGACAGAAAGCCGATTAAAAAAGCTACTAATTCACCGTCCCGATCTTCCATTACCAAGGATGTGTTGTAAAAATGTTCAAGAAATAGTCTGGGCAGCATGGATGTTAGGTCACGACCACCCCACCAGTCCTTCATTGCGTTTATAATTCTTGGATGATCTGACGGTTCACTGTATCTGATACTCACCCCGTCGGGCAATTCGGATTTTTCAGTATTCTTCATTTATATCCACTCTTAAGTAATCGCGGGTATTATATGAATTTAGCACTGCCCTTTTGGCTCTTTTAAAAAAACTTAAGTCAACGAATAGGAGGTTTTGAAATGGCTTATGGTTTTTTGTGTTTTATCTTTCCGGTTTCCGTCTGACAAGAAAAAAATATAATCCCGAGCTTCGGCACCTCATTGCCACGAATAAAACCCGCAACCTGGCATTGAAAAAAGTTCGAGATGTAATAAACATCCGGACGTTTTTTGTGGCAAACGGAGACGGTATTTTTGACACGCGACGCATGAATTTTTCAAACTCGACTTTCAAAAAATAGATTTTTACACGAATTAAGGGGAACCCCTATTAAAATACCACAATGTGTATTTAAAGCAACAGCGACTCAATAAAGTAATATATTGATTTATAAACAAATTCAATCTTAAAAATAATAAAAAATTATCTGGGGGAGTAATAAAAAATATTTGGGTTGCAATCGACAAACAAGGCATTATGTTATCGGAAGATGGGGATAAACGAACAAAGATTTCCGTTCGATTTAAACCGATTATTATACTATAGTGTTCCGTTCTTTTTTAGAAAATCCCCTGACTGCTTCAGCCGTGAAGGTGGTCAGCAAGGAGTTATATATTCAGAGAGGTAGCCGATATGAGAAAATTATACATCTGTATACTGGTGCTGTTTGCGCTGATGTCGTGGCAGAAGCATACCCCGGAAGTATACGCCTTTGATGGCGATGCCATGGAGTATTTTAACCTGGGATTGAAAAGCACGATGGCCAATGAAAAAATCAATTATTTTACCACGGCCTTGGACTTGAATCCGAGGCTCGCCCCTGCCTATGAAAAACGAGGATTGCATTATTATTTTCAGGAGAAATACGAAAAGGTCATTGAGGATTTTACGAATTATATCCGACTGGTTCCCGATAAAGCCGATGCCTACCGGATGCTGGGGATGGCTTACCTCAAAATCGGAACCCATGAAGAGGCCATTGTCAACTTCGACAAAGCCATCAATTTGGGACCAGATATGGGCGCGGCCTATAGTTACCGGGCCGAGGCCTTTCGCAAGAACGGTCAACTGAGCGAAGCTCTCGATGATGCCCAAAAGGCCATTGCTCTGGGAAGCGATCTTCAAATTTTGTCCGATGTTTATAGAACCAGGGGCAAGGTTTACCAGGAGTTGGGTCAAGATATGTCGGCCAACGCCAACTTCAAAAAGGCGGCGGAAATCGATCCCAGATACGTCTTCTACCGCTATATATCAGGATATGCCGACCTTGAAGATGTCGGCAAGGCAGGCCTATTCGGTATGATCGGAATGGCCTTTGTGTTTATCTTCGGCTTTAAGTTAAAGCCTCCCCGAAGAGACGAATAACCTGATGTGCTTAGGCGCCATTTCAAAACTTCGAAATTACGCGAACGAAGGTTTTGAAACAGCGTCTAAACCTTTCTGTTAAATACTTTAACCCTAATTGATTGCAAACAAACTGGGAGAAATATTATAACTGCTTAGTTTTTTATATTTTTTGTAGATACCAATGGCAGGGCTTTCAGCGTAAAAGGTTCCAACAAGTGTTTAACATTCATCATATCCCTCCTCTTTGAGCCCTAACTCCGAGTGATAGTGATTCGGAAATTCGAGTTGGTCGGAGGATCCCGATTTTATCTCTCGGTGAGAATCTTGCGCAGCACGTACTGGAGAATGCCGCCGTTGTCGTAGTAATCGACATCGATATCTGTATCCAGACGGGCAATGACTTCAAAATTAATCTCGCTTCCGTCTTCCTTCACGGCCTTTACAGGTAAGACTTTTCTCGGATGCATATCTTCAATTCCGGTAATGAAGAAGGTTTCCGACCCGGTTAAGCCCAGGCTATCCAGATTTTCATTTTTCTTGAATACCAGCGGCAACACCCCCATTCCCACCAGGTTGCTTCGGTGTATCCTTTCAAAAGATGCTGCCATCACTGCTTTTACACCGAGGAGCGCCGTGCCTTTGGCGGCCCAGTCTCTGGAAGATCCTGTGCCGTATTCCTTGCCGCCCAGGACCACCAGCGACCTTCCTTCCTCAATGTATTCCATGGCGGCGTCATAGATATATTTTTCTTCTTTGTTCGGGAACTTTAAGGTGAAACTTCCTTCCTTGGGGGACACCAGCTTATTTTTAATGCGGATATTTCCAAAAGTTCCCCGCATCATGACTTCATGATTTCCTCTGCGGGATCCGTAAGAATTAAATGTTTCAGGGGTAACGTTCTTCTCGATAAGATACTTTCCGGCCGGATAATCCGGTGAAATCGCACCTGCCGGAGAAATGTGGTCTGTGGTCACTGAATCGCCGAGAAGCAAAAGCACGCCGGCATCATCCACATTTGAAGGTTTTGATCGGTCAAGAGTGAAATCTTTAAAAAACGGCGGTTTCTTAATATAGGTGGACGCTTCATTCCAGTTGAACGTTGCACTTTGGGTGACATCAAGGGAATGCCAGAATTGATCCCCATCAAAGATTTTTCCATATTCCTGCTGGAAGAACTCTTTGCTAACATGTTCTTTGACCAGGTTTTCGATCTCATCCTCGGAAGGCCAGATGTCGTTCAGGTATACCGGCCGGCCGCTGTTATCTAACCCAAGCGGTTCCACGGTTAAATCGATATCGATCCTTCCGGCGATGGCAAATGCCACCACCAGTATGGGTGACGCCAAAAAATTGGCTTTGATACTCTGATGGATTCTGGCCTCGAAATTCCGATTTCCGGAAAGAACGGATACCACAGTGAGGTCATTTTCGGCGATGGCTTTTTCTATTTCAGGATGCAGTGGACCGCTGTTTCCGATGCAGGTTGTACACCCAAAGGCTGCCAGATGAAAGCCGAGGGTCTCGAGGTACGGCATCAGGGCGGCGGCTTCCAGATATCGACTGACCACTTTGGATCCAGGCGCCAGAGAAGTCTTAACATACGGCGGAACTTTCAAACCTTTTTTTACCGCATTTTTGGCCAAAAGCCCTGCTCCAAGCAGAACATAAGGGTTTGAAGTGTTCGTGCATGAGGTGATGGCGGCGATAACGATGTTCCCGTCTCCGATGGCCGAAGGCTTTCCATCGAGATTTAACTTGCAAGCTGCCGACTTTATGGGCCGGCAAACCGATGCCCGGGCCGTCTGGCAGCCGGATTCATCGTGGAATGTAGATAGCGCGCTCATATCCGCATTTCTGTCATATTCACATCCCAGTATCGCTGCAAATTTGCCCTTTAAAGCCTGCAGCTCGATTCTATCCTGGGGTCTGGCCGGACCGGCCACTGAAGGTTTCACGGTGGAAAGATCGAATTCGATCACTTCGGAGTATTCCGGTTCTTCATCCCCGGTGTAAAAAAGACCTTGAGAACGGGTGTAGACATCCACAAGGGCGGAACGATCCTCTCGATTCGTCAGTTTAAGATATTCAACGGTCTTTTCGTCCACCGGGAAAAAGCCGAGGGTGGCACCGTACTCAGGCGTCATGTTTGCGATGGTGGCCCTGGCAGGAATCGTGAGTTTCTTCATTCCCGGACCGAAAAATTCGACAAATTTTTCAACCACGTTGTGTTTCCTGAGTAGCTCGGTGATTACCAGTACGAGGTCGGTGGCCGTAATGTCTTTTTTAAGTTCCCCGACCAGCCGGACGCCGATGACCTGGGGAATCGACATGTAGTACGGCTGTCCCAGCATGACGGCTTCTGCTTCAATGCCGCCGACGCCCCATCCCATTACGCCGATTCCATCGATCATGGTGGTATGTGAATCCGTACCGACCAGGGTGTCGGGATAGGCTGTGTATCGGCCGTTCTCTTCTTCGGCCATCACCACCTGTCCGAGATATTCAAGGTTTATCTGGTGACATATCCCCGAGTTGGGAGGTACCACCTTTAGATTGTCGAAGCTTTTCTGGGCCCATTTCAAAAGTGCGTATCGTTCCCCATTCCGTTCGTATTCTTTTTCTACATTCTTTTCTAAAGAATCTGCTGTGCCGTAGGAGTCTACCTGAACGGAGTGATCAACAATCAGATCCACCGGGACCAGCGGATTGATTTTCATCGGATCTCCCCCAAGGTCTTTTACGGCGTCCCGCATGGCGGCCAGATCCACCACCGCAGGCACGCCGGTGAAATCCTGCATTAGGACCCGTGCCGGATGATAGGGTATTTCCACGGGCCGGTCATACTGTTTTTGCCAGCGCGCGATGTTGATCAGATCTTCTTTTTTAACCGTCCGTCCATCGAGTTTTCTTAACAGATTCTCCACCAGAATTTTTATGGAAAAAGGGAGTCTTTTAATGTCAGCGATCCCTTTTTGTTCCAGCAGCGTGATATCTGAGATGGTGTATGCTTTTCCTTCAACGTTTATCTGCTTTATAAAATCCGCCTTGTTCATTATTCTTTTTCTCCGATGCCTGTTTTCAATATTTTTAAATTTTAAGGACTTAGGTATTTTAAACAACCGGTTTCAAACGGCTTCAGGCTTGATGGCCTTCGATTATATTTAAAGCGATATTATTTTCAAGAGATCATAGGGTTGTCCTGAACTCAGGCTTCAATAGATCCGCCTCACGTAAATCCTGAACCTGCGGTGCAGGTGTAGCAGTGGTCGGCTGTGGCAATATGACTGTGGGGCGGTGGAGGGCCTGACATCTCAGAGACGTGGATTTTATGTCCTCCCATGAAAAGCTCCCTGGCAAGATTAAAATCACAATCGTAAAGATAACCGTCCCAGGAGACAGAAACCAGGGATCGACACATCAAACCGTCGACCGAACACGGATTGAAACTCGAATAAAGCTTTCCCATATAGTTTTCCAAATTGTTCGTTTCGACCAGCCACTGGCGGAACCTGCCCAGGGGCACATTGGCAAAATTAAACAGGTTGTTGAAAACAATCCCCCATTTTCTTTTCAGAACCTGTCGGAATCGCTTTTCTGTTTGAGCCTGATTGGGCGGGAGAAACGCGCCGGTGGGGTTGGATACCAGGCTCAGCTCCAGGCCGGAACCCTCGTGGCCGTACCCCATGGCATTCAGCTTTTTAAGGGCATCGATGGTTATTTGAAAAATACGGTCGCCTCTTTGTGAATCGGTTTGGGCTTCATTCAAGGAAGGAAAAGAAGCCACAATTACGATACGGTGCGCTTTCAACAATTCAAAAAGATATTCTCTTCGTCCGTCGTTCAGGGCTGACAGGTTGGAGCGCAGCATAATTCTGAGAGATAGAGAAAAGACTTCTTCTATCAGCATGCCGATATTGGGGTTCAGTTCAGGTGCGCCACCTGTAATGTCGATGGTTTCAAATTTGCTTCGTTGGGCGTATGATATGACTTCGCTTATGATTCCTGCATCCATATTTTCTTTGCGACCGGGCCCGGCATTAAGATGACAGTGTCTGCAGGTCTGGTTACAGCGAGCCCCGAGATTAAGCTGTAATGTATGGGTGTTGTTCCGGTTTAATTTAAGGCCATGACGGGACAGAGTTCGGCTAAAAGGCTCAATTCCGCTATGTTCTGATACCTTTTTGGTTTCAATCGATGATATATTCGATATGTGCTCGTTTAACATTTATCCAACCGCATGTTGTTTGTTTTACATGGACATTTTTTCAGCAATGTTGCGCATCTGAACGCCGTGAACAAGCGATGATCCACCGCGAATGGCCGTCGCAACGTGGACGGCTTCGGTCATTTCAGCCAGGTTGGAGCCTTTTTCTAAACAGTCTTGTGTATAAGCGTCGATGCAGTACGGACACTGTACGGTATGGGCCACCGCAAGGGCGATGAGCGATTTTTCCCGCTCCGTAAGTTCGCCTTCTGCAAAAACGGCACCATAATACTCAAAAAATTTCTGGGCCAACTTGGGTGAATCTTTCCCGATTTCTTCAAATTTCGGCAGATCTTCAGGTTTGTAGTATGTTTCCATCCTTGTAAATCCTTTCTAATTGAAGGTTTCATAAAAAGTCAGTATTCTGTGAATTTTCGGGTCGATCATTCATCTATCTACCCATCACAGGCTTCAGGACCGCAGGCACGCCCTTTAAGATTGAAAAAGAATTTAAGTCCTTTTTTAATTTTCTCTGAAAAAATTTTGGGCGTGAAGAATGTTCCGGCGACCTTTTTATTGATCTCTCCGATGGTGGGGTAGGGATGAACGGCCGCTGCCAGCGTAGAGAGTTTTACCTTTCCATTAAAAACCGCCACCCATTCGCTGATCAGATCTCCTGCATGGGGCCCCAAGATCTGAACGCCGATGGGCTTTTCTTTCTCATCCAGAATCATTTTGATTCTGCCGATCTTTTCACCTTCTGCAAGGCTGCGATCATTGTCTTTAAACGCTTCGACCCAGATCGAATAATCGATCCCGGCAGCTCTAGCGGTTTTTTCGTTCATTCCGATACTCGACAGTTCAGGATCGGTATAGGTGCACCACGGCAAATAGGTGTAATCGGTTTTTCGGGGGAGATGGAAAATTGCATTGCTGACGATGATTCCCCCTTCGTATCCGGCCGCATGGGTAAATAGAAAACCGCCGCTGACATCTCCTGCAGCATAGATATTCTTGTGATTGGTTCTCAACCTGTTGTCTACCGCAATGCCGGTTCTGTCTGCATTAATACCGATGTCTTCGAGGCCCATGACATTGGTGTTGGGTGTTCTTCCCACAGCAACCAGGATGGTTTTTGCTTTTAGGCGCATGGTCCTGCCGCCCGGGTCTTTAATGGTCACTTCTTTTTCCTTGCCAAGGTCTTGGACGGCTTCAATCGACGAATTCAAATGAAATACGACACCTTCGGATTCCATTACGCTTTGGATCGTATCGGCCATGTCTTTATCTTCTTTGGCCAGAATCTGGTCGCCCCGGTCAACAATGAAAACTTTTGTTCCCAGACGGTTAAATGCCTGTCCCATTTCGCTTCCGATGGGGCCGGCACCAAAAATGATCATCGATTTCGGTAAATGATCCAAGTAAAAAATTTCTTTGTTGGTGATATAATCGGTTTTGTCCAGGCCCGGTATGGGGGGAACGAAAGGGGAAGATCCGGTGGCAATCACCCAGTTTCTAGCCGAATATGTTTTTCCGTTTAGACGAACCGCATGTTCATCGATAAACTTTGCATTTCCGAATTCAACTTTTGCGCCCAGACCGCAGAATCTTTCTTCGGAATCATGCTTTTGAATGACGTTTATCACGGATTTGATTCTTTTAGATACATTTTTAAAATCAACCGGAGGTACGTTTATTTGAGGAAGGCCGTATTTTTCGGCGTTTTTCATCATGTGGTAAACATGGGCCGTTTTAATCAGCGTTTTGCTGGGAACGCAGCCGAAATGAAGGCAATCGCCACCGAGTTCCTTCTCCTTCTCGATGAGGAGTGTTTTGGCGCCAAGCTGGGCGGATCCGGATGTGACGGTCAGACCGGCCGCCCCGCCGCCGATGACGCCGATATCATATTCATAAGTGCCCATGATCGACTCCTTATTTTTGTGGTCAAAAAACCCAAACGATCGAACAAAACAGGGAAGAAAATCTACGCACGTATTCAGGGGGTGCGCTTCCCCGTTTCACTCTGGCGTCTACGTGTCTGGTCATTTCAATGAGTTAGCAGCGGTGGCATTCCTGCCCCCTCCGCGTTCTCCCGCAAAAAGCATGCGGGAGCCGCGGTCTCCCCCACTGCTAAATCATTGAAATGACGAAGCCACTCCGCCGATATCGTTACACGAGAAAACACACCCCCTGAATATGTACAATCTAACCGATAATCCGATGGTTGGTTGCGCTTAATGCGTTTATGGGTTTGTCGATTTTTTAGGCAAATCCTTACAGCAGAATTTATATCAATTTGCCATTTTTAAAAAATGTTGCATTCAGAAAATCGGTTTTTTCCCCGGTTCAGGATGCATAAATCGAACATTTTCGTACCGCCAGGGCCGCTTCCTGCAAGGCTTCGGAAAACGTCGGATGGCCGTGAACGGTTCGGGCGATGTCTTCGGAACTTGCACCGAATTCAACGGCCAGAACACATTCTGCTATCATGTCCGCCGCCCGTGGGCCGATGATATGTACACCCAAAATTCGATCGGTTTTAGAATGGGCGATGAGTTTGACAAACCCGTCTTTTTCTCCCATACAGCGGGCGCGTCCTGCGCCGGAAAAAGGATAAGTCCCCACACAGTAAGTAATGTTGCGTTCTTTGACCTGCTCTTCAGTAAGGCCGACGCTGGCAACCTCGGGCCAGGTATAAACCACTGCCGGTATGGCATCGTAATTCACTTCACCGGGGAGACCCGCGATGCACTCGGCTACAGCGATTCCTTCTGCCGAGGCCTTATGGGCCAGCATGGGGCCGAAAATGAGATCTCCTATGGCATAGATGGTTGGAATGTTGGTACGATAGGCTTCGTCCACCAGTACGTGGCCGGTACGGGAATCGGTTTTAACTCCGATGCCTTCCAGGCCGAGATTCTGTGTCAAGGGCCGTCTTCCCACAGAGACCAGAAGTCGATCACAGGATAACGTCTCTTTTTTATCGCCGGTTTCCAAAGTCATTCGGACCTTGTTTCTTGAAATTTTGGCTCCGGAAACCCGGGTATTGAGACGAATTTCCAGTCCCTGCTTTTTAAGGATTCGATCCAGAGTCCGGCCCACCTGACCATCCAGAGTTGATGCGATTTGAGGCAGCATTTCAATCACGGTCACTTTTGCACCCAGGCGCAGCCATACTGATCCCAGTTCAAGACCGATATAGCCGCCGCCTACAATGCCAAGATGCCGGGGAACAGCCTTAAATTCAAGGGCTTCGGTGGAAGTGACAATATGCTTTCCGTCGAACTCAAGGCCCGGAACCTGGACCGGTGTGCTTCCGGTGGCCAGAATAATCGATTTGGCCTCCAGGGTCTGGGTATTTTTATCACCGAAAAATCCGGAATTTTGTCGGACTTCAACACGGTCTTCTCCGGCAAGACGGGCAGTGCCGTGGACAACTTTGATGGTATTCCCTTCCAGAAGCTTGCGGACATTTCCGGTGAGCTCCTCAACCACCTGATCTTTGCGGGCCATCATGGCGGGTAGATCAATGCTCAGTCTTCCGGTTTTTATGCCGTGTTCGGCAAAGTGATCTTTTGCCAGGTGATAGTATTCACTGGAATCGAGGAGGGCCTTACTGGGGATGCAGCCAACATTCAGACATACGCCGCCCAAACGGATCTCCTTTTCGATGCAGGCCGTTTTCAGCCCCAGCTGGGCTGCGCGAACTGCTGCCACATATCCTCCCGGACCGCTTCCGATAATGATAAGGTCATAGATCTCTTTTTTTGCCATTTTATATCTCCATCATGATTAATTCCGGATTTTCAATACATTCTTTGATCTTTACCAGAAATCTGACTGCTTCTCTACCATCCACGATGCGGTGATCGTAGCTTAACGCCACATACATCATGGGCCGGATTTGGATTTCGTCATCGACAACCACGGGCCGCTTTTCAATTTTGTGCATTCCCAAAATGCCGCTTTGGGGCGTATTCAATATGGGGGTGCTCAGCAGAGATCCAAATACACCGCCGTTGGTGATGGTAAATGTGCCGCCCTCAAGGTCGGCCAGTTCCAGACGATTGTTTTTAATTTTGTCGACATAGTCGACAATGGCCTGTTCCAATTCGGCGGAACTCAAAACGTCGGCATTACGGATGACCGGGACCACCAGCCCCCGGCCCGTACCGATGGCGATGCCGATATGGTGATAATTGTGAAATACAATCTCATTTCCTTCGACAAATGCGTTAATCTCAGGAAATTCTTTAAGGGCTTCAATGCTGGCTTTGATAAAGAAAGACATAAATCCCAGGGAAATCCCGTATTTTTCTTTAAAAGGTTCCTTGAACAGTGCCCGCATGGCCATGGTTCGACTCATATCGATTTCGTTGAACGTTGTGAGCATGGCGGTATTCTGTTTGGCTTCCAAAAGACGGGATGCAATCCGTTGACGGATGGGGCTCATGGGCTTACGGGTAACGTCTTCTGCCGGGGACGGGGCCGGTTGGGCGGATATTTCACGCCCAACAACGGCAACATCCTTCATCCCGGGAGCACCTGCCGGGGTCTGTTCCAAATAAAGGAGGACATCGCCCTTGGTAACCCGGTTTCCGGGACCGGTTCCGGCAATGGCGGTAACATCGATATTTCTTTCGGCCACCAGACGTCGGACGGCGGGCGAAAGGATTTGCCGGACATGGGGCGGTTCCGGTTCCATGGGTCCTTCTTCAGACACAGCCGCTTCTTCCGGTTCCACAGGCGGTGCCGACGGTATTTCTTCTTTGGGCGGTTCCGGTTCCGGGGGAGGAGCGGGTGCCGCTTCGGTGTCGACGGTTCCGACCACCGCACCGATACCCACCGTCTCTCCTTCGGATATGAGGATTTTTAAAACCCCTGATGCTTCAGCCACAATCTCAAGGGTTACCTTGTCGGTTTCCACCACAAAGAGGGGCTCATCTTTTTGAACGTTGTCACCGTCCTTTTTATACCATTCCACTAGAACTGCTTCCTGAACCGATTCCCCCACGCTCGGAATTTTAATCTCTAGTTTCATAGATGCTCCTTTGCTATGGTTTTTAATA
>Ga0209013_10004116_pt1 | contig 12793 bp, 12 predicted proteins | sample Cruoilmetagenom2_FD_187291 | JGI IMG/M metagenome (GOLD analysis project Ga0209013, IMG submission 187291) | Oil polluted marine microbial communities from Coal Oil Point, Santa Barbara, California, USA - Sample 2 (SPAdes) (version 2) | ecosystem: Environmental > Aquatic > Marine > Oil seeps ... | reverse complement strand
CGCATAACTGTCCACTTCGTCCTTTAACCCCTGGATGGTATCTACCAGTCCCTCGATATCCAGCGGTTCGTCCTCTTCACCGGTAATGGTGTGGCCGCCCTTTAAAAAGATATTGGCCATGACCGGCAGTTTGAAATGGCGGACATAGCCAAACACAAACAGGCCGACCCTTGCCCCTCTACCCTCGACAATGGCATTGGTGGCAAGAGTGGTGGATACGGCGAGATGTCGAACCTCTTCCGGAGAAATACCGCCTGAGAGCAGGCTTTCAAGGGCACGGCCCACGCCGACACCCAGGTTGTGGTGAGTGGTTGCTTCCTTGGCCCAGTGAACGACTCCGAGAGTCTGAGTGTCTATGAGAACAGCATCCGTATAGGTGCCGCCGGTGTCAATGCCGATACAATAACTGCTCATGAAAAAGTTCCTGTATTGTTCAATCAGTAAATAATGTGAGAAATGCGGGGCGATGCTGCAGGTCAAGTGTAAACCAGAGTGTTTCAGTTGTCCAGTAGTGTCCATGAGGGCTACATGGAAATAATATTTTTTCCGATTTGTTTTGCCGCTAATGCTGTGATAGGTTGTGGACAGAGTGTTGGACATTATTAATGTTTATCCGACGGGGTCCTGAAATGCCCATTTCACCTGTTCTTGCCTGGTTTCTGGTCGGCATTGCCTGTTATGTTGTTGAGCTGGCACTGCCCGGTTTTATTATTTTCTTTTTTGGTGTCGGTGCCTGGTGTGTTGCCCTGGTACTGGCCGTTACGGATCTGTCACTCACTGTCCAGTTGATGATCTTTTTAGCCTGTTCCCTTGTTACCCTTGGCCTGCTCAGGTCAAAGCTGCAGTCCGTTTTTCTTGGTGGTGCGCTTGAGCAGGATGATTCCGTTAACGTTGATTCCGTTCCGGCATCCGGTATTGTGACGGAGGCCGTTGTTCCCCCTGCCATGGGACAGGTCAAGTATGGGGGATCATTTTGGCGCGCGGTTGCAGATGAGGAGATTGCGTCAGGTACTGTTGTGGACATTGTGGAGAAAAAAGACCTTACTGTCAAAGTCCGTGCCCTGAGGGCGGGAGAGGAGAAAAAAAATGGATAATCTGCTGGTTGGTGTTGTCGTCCTGGTTGTCTTTATCGTTATTGTCCTGATGAAGACGGCTGTAGTAGTGCCGCAGCGTAATGAATATGTTGTAGAGCGGCTGGGTAAATACAGGACCACCCTGGAGGCCGGGTTTCATATCCTGATACCCTTTCTTGATCGCATTGCCTATAAGCGAACTCTGAAAGAGGAGCCCATTGATATTCCTGCTCAGACCTGTATTACAGCGGACAATGTGACCATGGAAGTGGATGGAGTACTCTATCTGCAGGTGGTGAATTCCCGCCAGTCGGCTTATGGCATTGAAAATTACCATTTTGCCACCGCCCAGCTTGCCCAGACCTCACTGCGATCGGCAATCGGTAAAATTTCCCTGGATAATACCTTTGAGGCCAGGGAAATCTTGAATCAACAGGTGGTGGAGGCCCTGGATGAGGCGGCCCAGAACTGGGGGATCAAGGTTTTGCGTTACGAGATCAAGGACATTCAACCGCCGCACTCGGTTTTGGAGGCGATGGAGAAGCAGATGCGGGCCGAGCGGGAGAAGCGGGCCGAGATTGCCAAGTCGGAAGGTGAGCGACAGTCGGTGATCAATCGAGCCGAGGGAGATCGATCCGAGGCCATTGCCCTTTCCGAGGGCGAGAAGATGAAACGGATCAATGAAGCCGAGGGGCGGGCCCAGGAGATTTTAAAGGTTGCGGAGGCAACTGCCGAGGGTATTCGCAAAGTTGGCGAGGCCTTGTCGGCGCCGGGTGGCCACGAGGCTGCCAACCTGGAGGTAGCCAAGAAATATCTCGATCAGTTCGGCAAGCTGGCCAAAGAAAACAACACCATGATCCTGCCCGGTAATCTGACGGACGTCGCAGGTATGGTGGCTACGGCCATGGCAACCTTGAAGCAGACCGGCCAGCAGCCTTCTTAAGGGTTTATTCGACCGGGTAGAATGAAAAAAGAGGCTGTTGAGGGGACAAACTCAAACTGAAGGTCTGCGCACCCCTCTTCTGCCCATCCAGCCCTGAAACAGGATGCTGCCCACAATGAGCAACAGGCCGACAAAGGTGGCCGGGTAGATTTTTTCTCCCACCACCAGGTGCAGGATCAGCAGAGAGAAAAACGGGGTCATGTAAATCAGGTTGCCGATACGGGCAGCAGAAGAGGTCAACTGCAGGGCAGTGAGCCAGAGGGCAAAGGTGATGCTCATCTCAAAGAGGCTGACATAGATCAGCGGCAGCCAGGCCATGGCCGGAGGAAGCTCAATCCCTCCGTTAATCAGACCGAACAGGATGGTAAATAAAAAACCGAAACAGAAACCGGTAAACAGTTTGACCACTGGATCAAGGCCGTCCTTTGCATTAAAGAGCCAGTAGGTGGCCCATATCAGGGTAGATCCTGCTGCAAGCAGAACTCCGAGTCTGCTGCCCCCCCCGAAGCTGGTGAATTCTCCCCTGGTGGCAATGATCACAGCCCCGATAAAGCTGACCAGCACTGCCAGTAACTGGCTCCTGCTCAACTGCTGCTTAAGGATGGGAACCGACAACAGGGTGAGTACCAGCGGCCAGCCGTAGTTAAGGCTCATGGCAATCTGGCCGGGCAGGATGGCGTAGGCCTTGAACAATACAACATAGTAGAGAAAGGGATTGAGGAATCCGAGCAGGGCCGCCTTGGCAACTGTCCGGCGGTCGATTTTTTTAAGCAGTTTCAGCCTGCCCTGGCCGATGAGGATAATGAACAGGGAAATGGTTGAAAAAAGGGTGGAGTAGAAGAGCAGGGAGTACGGCGTAACATAACTGAGGGCAATCTTAAAGGCGGATGCTGCTGTAGCCCAGAAGGTGATGACCATGGCCGTCAGGATATAGGCCTTGCTCTGGTCGCGCATGTTATGTGAGATCCCTGGAGATGAGAAGGATTTAGTATCGCTGGGGAATTAGCGTTTTTTTTCGCTGTACGTACGAAAACCGAGCGCGTATTCCCGGGCCTGGCGGGCTGCCAGTGACTCATCGTTCCGGCCGATGGCATAGACCATCATCCGCAGGTTCTGGAATTTTTCATCGAGTTTCTTAGGGTCCTGCTCCATGCTGCGTTCAAAATAGCGGCCAAGGTTGTCGTGGATGGACTGCAGGAGAAATTCATAGATTGGATTGTCGGCAATCCGGCAGATTTCCTGTTGGATTTCTCCGTCTGTTTGAGCAAACTGTTCCCGGCCGTCTGCACCGTTATCTTTATACTGCTGTGCCTTCAGGACCAGCCTCTTCAGGATTCCGATGTCATCAGTGGTGGCCCGTTCTGCCGCAAGGGCTGCAACGGTCGCCTCAACCTCTTCCAGAAATTGCAACAAATGGGCCGGCGTTGCCTTATCCGAACGGATGAACATGGCCAGGTTTTCCGTTATCAGCTCACTGTTGGTCTCCCGGACAAAGGCACCGCCACCGGCACCAAGACGTATTTCAATCAGGCCTTTCTGTTCGAGGATACGCAGGGCCTCGCGCAGTGTGCCCCGGCTGGCCTTAAACTGTTCGCAGAGTTCACGCTCAGCGGGCAACCGTTCGTCCGGTTTGATCCGGCCATCCAGAATGACCTCTTCTACCTGGTCAACAATATCCTGAAAAATGCGGTTTTGTTTTGCTTTTGTGAATTTCATATCGCCGTCGGAAGGTGGATGTATTTGTATTTTTCTGTAGGAACCCGGCTCACAGGTCGATTGTTAAATACCTCATTATCTCGTCATGTTATCGTCATTGCAATAGACCTTTTGTTGAATTGCCGTGTTGGTTGATCCATGATTCTATTTCACTCTTTAAATGGTTTGATCTTTTTTTAGAATACATACTGAGAAAGCAGTGGTCAATTATTTTTTCATACACGGAGTTCGCTGATATGCGGTAGATGATCAGCACAAAAGTAAGATCTTCGAGGTTGCAAAAAATCTTTTTTTCTGAAAAATAGGCTCATGCCTATTTCATTTCGACTTTCGGCGTGTCGACCGTTTTTTCAATTGGGCAGTTCATCTCTCCCTACAATCTATAGTTTTTTCGTAAGAGTTCAGCAGCACCTCATCTTAGTCCATTTAGGCCTGCTCGAGTAACACAAGTACGCTTCACAGTCCCAAATGAACAAATCTAAGGCACTGCTGAACTCTTACAGGTCTGAGGTTAACCGAACAAGGTAGCTCCGGTGAACTGTTACGTTTTTTCTTGACAATGATTATACTACTTCGTAGTACATTATATATGTTGCGAATTTTTCACTTTATACTGGCCACTATTTTTATAGTGGCCGGCGCTTCTCCAGTTCCGGCATGCTATGCCACCCGGCCGGGTTGCGAGCTTAAAGCCAAAGACGGTTGCCCGCTTCTTGGCAGCAAGCCCATGGCCATGACTACTGATGTTATGCCATGTTGTCATGTCGGGGCATCAGCACAGGAAGAGAAGGATGCGGTTCCGTCTCCTCTGGAACGGCTGAAACGGTTAACTATTGATCAAATTGACCAACCTCCGTTTGACCTTCCACACTTCGTACCCGCCCTGATCACTCGTATAATCAGCTGGCAGGCTGTCGATACGCATGACTGGCAATGTGGCCCTTGCCGGTTTGATTATCCCTTACATCCTCCTCCCCCTGCACTCTTTCTTCAACACCAGTCCTTTCTTATTTGATTTAAGTTCTTCACCAAATCGAAACTATAGTGGTTTGGTTCCTGCTTTTTTCTGCATTCTCCCTGCATATTGATTGCCGTCCGGGCTCATGTAACTGTCTGGAAAAACAAATATTGCAGGAGATATGATTAAAAAACACATGGGGGAAGAACTCATGATCAATCGAAAATATCTTGTCAGTGAACTGACAGGCCGCAGGCGAAGGTCCGCCGTCAATATTGGACTTGTGGCCCTTGTCGTTGCTGTTCTCGTCTGTATCACCATGCTGGCCGGTGCGTTGGAGCATGCATTTCAGACACCCTTATCCGATATCGGTGCCAATATAACCGTGCAGATGGCAGGCGATGTACCGGAACAGATGGCGGGTCCTGTGCTGCCCTGCTCTGTAGCCCCAATCAGTGATGAACAGAGTCGAAGTATTGGCGTCATTCCCGGCATCCAGAATATAAGCCGGGCAGTCCTGTTCTGGGACTTTTCCGACGATACGTTCCAGATAGTAGTCGGGTTGCAGCCAACCGACCGGGCAGGCCCAGCCCTGTTACGTGCTGCTGTTACCCAGGGACGGATGCTCACTGAAAGTGATAGTTTCATGGCTCTTGCTGAAACAGTATGGGCCGAAAAGGCAGGACTGCATCCGGGAGATCAGGTAAAAATAGGTGGACGTGCCTTTACCATTGTCGGGATGGTGGATGCATCAAAAATCAGTAGGATAGGGACTGCCCATCTGTATATCAATCTGTCTGAGGCCCGGGCCATAGTCGCGGCCGCCCCAGGCGTTGCCGAGATACATAGCTTTGGGATAAAGGACAGCAATCTGCTCTTTATCCAGGCTGAAAGGGACAAAGCCGAAGCAATAGCGGCAAAGATTAAACAACTGCTCGGCGACAAGGCAAGCGTTTCCACGCCAAACTCCTTTAAAGAGCTGCTCGGCAGCCTCTTTACCTTGACCCAACGTTTTTCCGGGATGATATCGGCCATGGTCTTTTTCCTCGCTGTACTCCTTATTTCCCGTAACTCCGCAGCAGCCATCCGGGAGCGCACCAGAGAGATCGGTACCATGAAAGCGGTCGGCTGGACCGGAGCTGATATCCGCTACCAGTTGTTTGCTGAGAATTTTTTCTATATTGCTCTAGGGACAATAGCTGGTCTTCTGCTCGGAACCATTGCAGCCTGGGCGCTTTCCTTTGTCACCATCGCTATCCCCATTCCCTGGGATATGGCCCCGACGCCACATTTTCTGCCGGGCGGTGAACAGCAGCTTTTTCGTGAGGTTCACCTGCAGATGACGCCCGGCCTCAAAGTTTTGCTGTCGGCCTGTCTTGTTCCGCTTGTCCTTGGCCTTGCAACCGTGTGGAGTGCCAGCCACTCTATTACCAGACTACAGACTTCGGAGGTCCTCCGTTATGAATGAAAATAGAATAAATGATGCAATTGCTGTCCAGAATGTCAGCAAACATTTTGCTACGGTAAGTCCGGTGCGGGATGTCAGTTTTCAGGTTACGGCCGGCGAATTTATCACCCTGCTCGGCCCATCCGGCTCCGGAAAATCAACCCTGCTCGGCCTTGTTGCCGGCCTTGAAAAACCCAGTGAGGGAAGTATCCGCCTCCAGGGACGGGAAATTACGGAATGCAGTGAGGATGAGCTCGCTCTGCTGCGCCGTGATTTTGTCGGTTTTGTTTTCCAGGCCTTCCATCTCATCCCCACCCTCAGCGCCCTGGAGAATGTTTCTTTTCCACTCTACCCTGTACAGATGGAGACAAAAGAACGGCAGGAACGGGCCATGGCCCTCCTGGAAAAGGTGGGTCTTGCCGATCGGGCCGAACACCTGCCCTCACGTTTGTCCGGTGGCGAACGGCAGCGGGTTGCCATAGCCAGGGCCCTGGTTAACGAACCGGCCATCCTCTATTGTGATGAGCCCACGGGCAACCTGGACTCAGCCACCGGCAGGGAGATTCTGACCCTGCTCTCCACACTTAATCAAGACCGCGAAGTCACACTCTTCATGGTCACCCATGATCGGGATATCGCGAAGTTGTCCCATCGCTCACTATTCATGCATGACGGGGAGGTCACAGAATCATGAAAACGACACTAAACAGTGCAGTACTGGCACTCATTGCAGCATCCATCATTGTTTTTTCCTGGAACGGACAGGCGGCAGCGGCAGAAAAACAGGCCCAGATCGATATCCTCTACATGAACCATGGCCCCCTGAGGTCGACCATTGCCAAGATCAAGGCCCTGTTGAACGACTATCAGGAAACGATCCAGGCCTCATGGTATGATGTGAATCAACAGTCAGGAAAGGAATTTATGCAAGAGCATAAGCTTCACGGACATATTCCATTGTTGATTCTCCTGAACGGCCAGTCTGATTTTTCCATTGATGGGCGGGCAGTGCTGCTGCAGGGATTTCCAACCGGCGCCAGCCCCTTCAAGCAGGTAGAGGGCAACTGGTCCCCGGACGACCTGCGTATTCTTTTCGACCGGCAGGTGTCGCAACAACAGGCAAGGTGACGGATATGCAGATTATTTCACAGGTCCACTATGGGAGCAGGGCAGCTATTCGAGATTGGAAACGCTCTGTCTGGCTCATTCTTGGCGTTGCGCTGGGTATGGCATTTTATGTGGGGATTTCAACCCTTGGCAGCAGTTACACGGAACTGGTCAAGCTTCCGTTTTCCAGGATAGAAAGCGATCTTATTGTTCAGGTCGGCACCAAGGGGAAAAGCCAGGCGGGTGGACCCACCAGTGCCATACGGCTGCCTTTTTCCAATCAGCCCATTACCCGAAAGCAGATCCAGACCATCTCCTCCCTGGACGGCATCAAGTCCTTGAGTCCCGCTCTCCTGCTTTGGCTCCAGGAAGACAAAACCTTTGCCACCATTGCGGGAATTGATCCGGGCGGAACGTCAAGCGGTCCGGCCAAGGTCATGCAGTGGATTTCCAAGGGCAGACCCGTTCAAAACAGTAACGAAACCCTTGTCGAGAGCCACTATGCACGCTTTAACAAACTTAAACTCGGCAAGCCGGTTCAGCTGGATGGGCGGGAGTTTCATATTGTCGGTATCACTTCTATTAAGGAAGGTGCATCCCTGGCCGCAGCCAATTTTTATATATCCATTCAGGATGCCCGGGAATTGGCAGGCATGACAGGGGGAGAGGCCAACCTTCTCTCGGTAACACTTGAAAAGGGCATACAGGAAGCAGCCATACAGAAAAAAATTGATACATTGCTGCCGGGCACTATAGTTTCTTCTGCAGATTCCATCGGTGATATGATGCAGGGATTTGCCAGGATCAGCAACGCCTCCTCAAATCTTCTCAGCATCACTGCCCTTGTTTTCACCATTCTGTTGACCTGCTGGCTGATAAGCGGCCGCCAACAGGAACAGCGATGGCAGGTTGGTCTCATGCAGACGCTGGGCTGGCAGAGAAAAGATATTGTCCTTGCCTACAGTGTTGAAGCCCTGACCCTTACCTTGGCAGGATGCCTGCTGGGAATATGCTTAGGGCTGCTCGTTACCGTTGCCATGGGATCCTTTGAGATATCTCTGAGCCTCCCCTGGAACCTCAGTTCGAATCCAGGCGGGATGCATCACGGAGGGGCCGGCCAGACAATACAGGTTCCCTTGCCGGTAACCTTTCAACCCGTAGGCATTTTCTTTGCTGTAACAATAACCTGTCTGGCAGCCGTCAGCACCGGGTTGCTGGCAGCCGCTCGACTGGCAGGCAGGGAGGTGCGACAGACGTTGCTGGAGCAATAAATGATCAAAGGAGGTATAGTGCTCCTCGTGTTCCCCAGGCTATCGTGACGAAAATAAGACAGTCACCACAATGAATAAACAAACACAGGCAGCACCTCTTACAATTTTTAACGCGTTTCTGCGACTGGGACTGACCGCTTTTGGCGGCCCGGCCATGGTTGCCTATATCCGCAGGCTGGTTGTGCGGGACAAGGGGTGGGTAACAGAGGATTCATTTAAAAAAGGTATTGCTCTCTGTCAGGCCATTCCCGGGGCGACCGCCATGCAGGCCGCAGCCTATGCCGGCTTGCGCGCCGGCGGTCCCTGGGGAGCGGTTGCCGCATACATCGCCTTCGGCCTGCCGGCGTTTGTCCTGATGGTTACGCTCTCCGCTCTCTACGCCGAGGCCCATGACCTGCCTGGGGTTATCTCGCTGTTCACCGGCCTGCAGGTCATCGTCATTGCCCTGATGGCCAACGCGACTATCAGTTTTGGCCGTAGTTACATCAAGAGAAGGCAGGATATTTTGCTTGCTGCAGGCAGCGCTGTTTTTCTCGGCCTGGGCGGGAGCCCCATTATTGCTATTCTCTCTTCCGGTGTCCTGGGAATTTTTCTCTATAGATCGTTCTATCTTGAACTGGAGACGGCCACCCCCGCAACATGCATAGAAATATCCTGGAAGATGATACGGCCGGCCCTTGTCATTTTCCTTCTCTCCATTTTTTCCCTGACCCTGCTCTACTTCCTGCAGCGTGATCTCTTTACCCTGTCGCTGCTGATGCTGAAGGTTGATTTTTTTGCCTTTGGCGGCGGCTATGCCTCAGTGCCCTTAATATTTCACGAAATTGTCGAAGTACATCAATGGATGAGCAACCAGACCTTGCTGGACGGCATCGCTCTGGGCCAGGTCACGCCGGGCCCCATAGTGATCACCGCTACCTTTGTCGGCTACCTGCTTGCCGGACTTCCGGGTGCTGTGGTCGGTACGGTCTCCATCTTTACCCCTTCCTTTTTTATTCTCCTTCTCGTTGTCCCCTATTTTGATCGGCTGCAGCATAGTGCAATCCTGCAGCGGGTTCTGCGCGGGGTGCTGATTTCCTTTGTCGGCCTGCTACTGGCCGTGACTATTCGTTTTACACTGGCGGGCCATTGGACACCGCTGTCCATTCTTATCAGCGGTTGTGCCTTTGCGGCCCTGTGGAAAAAGATCAACATTCTCTGGGTCGTTTTCGTTGGAGCGGTTCTTTCAACCCTGTTACTCTAATTCTACTTTGTCACATTAGAAATCAGATCTATCTTATTTATATTATAGAGATTTAGTGATATGGTATCAGGCATGATTAAACGTAACTTCAGGTAGCAGCATAATGTTGGCATAACCACATGGCTATGGTGCTGCTTGTTATGCTCTTTTTTCTTGAAGAACGGCTACTCCACAAGGAGGATTGCCCTCTGTTGAGTTGTGGCGATATTATCGCATTACTGTGCCATTACCTTCCTCGTCGGGATATCTCAAAAGAGGAGGTCTTTCGACAAATGCAAATAAGGTACGAAAGAAGGCAGGCATCTATTGACTGGGCTTACAACAACATGCCGAAGACCTTTTACAGGCTGCTGGCTAATGTGACAAAGTAGAATTAATTCCTCTGACAATATCCTGCATCTGGTATGGTTTAGATATGGCAGCCGTAAACCCGTATTCCTTATAGTTTGCCATAACAGGATCACTGGAATAGCCGCTGGAAACGATGACCTTGGCCTTGGGATCAATGGCCAGGATTTTTTTCACCGTCTCTTTTCCTCCCTTGCCGCCGGGGATGGTGAGATCCATAATGATCACATCAACAGGATTTCCCTCGTCTCGATACTTACTAAATAACGCAATCGCCTCGTCCCCGTCAGCGGCAAGAAGAACTTCGTACTGTAGCTTTGTCAACATTGCCTGGGCAATATCCCTGACCATTTCCTCGTCATCCATGACCATTATTCTGCATTTACCTGCAGGGCACGCAACTTCTTCTCTACCACGTCCGTAGCTCTCGCAGTGTTGGCTTTTTGCAGAGGGAAGATAGAGGCTAAATGTTGTACCGGTCCCGGGCTCAGACTGGACTGAAATATGCCCTTCGTGGCGGGCAAGAATGGAATGACAGATCGACAGCCCCAGTCCGCTTCCCTGGTGTTTGGTACTGAAATAAGGATCAAAAACCTTGTCAAGGACATCGGCTGGAATCCCAACCCCTGTATCATGGACACTGATCTTCACATATCTCTCCGAGGTCCTGATAAACTCTTCATCTATATCCTCTGCCGGACAATTCTCGCAGCATATTGTAATATCACCCCCCATGGGCATGGCGTGATCGGCATTGATCACCAGGTTCTGAATAACCTGGCTTATCTGATCCTTATCGATATCCACCAACCACAAATCCTCAGGTATCCGGTAGGTGCAGGAGACGTTACTGCCATGGAGGACAAACTCAGCAGATTCTTTTACTATCTCGGCAACAGAGGCCGTTTCCTTAACCGGTGCGCCTCCCTTGGCAAAGGTCAGAAGTTGTGAAGTCAACCCTTTAGCCCTCAGTGAGGCCTTTTCCGCTCTCTCAAGATATTGCACTGTCTTCTCATCCAGCGTGTCATTATAGAGAGCCATATTGATATTGCCGAGAATTGCAGCCAGAATATTATTGAAATCGTGGGCTATTCCTCCGGCAAGCGTCCCCAGAGACTCCAGCTTTTTCAGTTTCAGCCGTTCCTGCTCTATATTGCGCAGTTCCGTAATATCACGAAAGACTAAAACAGCCCCGACAATCTCGCTGCTTAGGTCTCGTATAGGTGCGCAACTCTCGGCGATGTCCCGTCTCTTTCCATCACGGGACACAAGCATCACCTGCCCGCTCGGTGCAACAAGCTGCCCACTGGAAAGCACCTGCTGTATAGGATCTTCACAGGATGCTCCAGTCACCCTGTTGACAAGCTGAAATACTTCCGCCAGGGAACGCCCCCGGGCTTTCCCCTCCGACCAGCCGGTCATCTCTTCAGCCGCTCTGTTCAACAGGGTTACCAAACCCTTTCTATCCGTTGAGATTACACCGTCACCCAGACTGCGCAGGGTAACGCTCAAACGTTCCCGCTCATCAGCCAACGCTGTTTCTCGCCGAGTGACCTTCTCTACCATCTGCTTAAAAGAGTGACCAAGATGCTCCACCTCAAAGATACGGGAAGAGGGGATGTCGATGACACTTCCGCCCTTGCTGAGGACCTCGACCATACTGGTTATCTGTTCCAAAGGACGGATCAACCAGAGTGAGACAACCCAGGTTAACAGGAAGCCGATACAACCAAACAAAATCCCCAACAACACAATCCTGCGCCGTCCCTGGTGCAGGTTTGCAAGCATCGGCTCTTTGGAAACTTCCAACAGGATATATCCAAACACAGTGGACTCGAATACAAGCTTTCTGTTAATGTACAAGATATGTTCAAGCTCCTGCACATAGAGAAAGGGCTCTTCTTTTCCTACGGGCAGCCTAACTGGAAATTGTGCCAGAACCGTGCCAAGAGTTCGGGCACTGGAGTCCGCTATTATCTTTCCATGAGTATCAGCAATACGAGCTGTAACCACAGACGGATTTGAGACATACCCCAGACAGATTTCATCCAGGCCCACAAAATTTTCTTCAACTATAAAATCAATGGCCAGGGAGGCCGCACTGCCGGAGACCGCTCCACCGAGTTCAACAAGGTTGGCAACCTCCTGCTTTTTCATACTTGCATTGTATGACAACACCAGAACAGCAGTCAGAATGCAGGTACCTATAATAAGAAGAATAAACAGCAGCAGGCGCAGCCGTACAGTGGCCGGCTTATTTCGAGCGTTTTTCACCGGCTTTCCTCATGGACCTGGTGTACTCCAGTTCAAACTGTTTGTAATCGGCATCGGAAACCGCCTCTAAAGAGGTGATGTTGAGAGCCTTGAATAAATTTTTGGCCGTCGGATCATCGGCCGTGAGGGAAGTTAATGCGCCACTGATATCACGAACCAGGTGGGGATCAAGATCAGGCGAGACAATAAAGGGAAATTGCGGAATTTCAACTGATTCCAGGATAATCCGCAGCTGATCTCTGTACCTGCCGAGCTTTGAGGTGTTTAAGGCATCAAGGCGTATAACACAGGCATCGGCCTCTCCGGTCAGAACAGCATAAACATCGGATTCCAACTGGTCCAGAAATATATACTTTGGCTGGAACTCTGCTTCAGGATAATGTTCAGCAAGATAGGCCTGGAAAAAAAGATAA
>Ga0209013_10004114_pt1 | contig 12794 bp, 8 predicted proteins | sample Cruoilmetagenom2_FD_187291 | JGI IMG/M metagenome (GOLD analysis project Ga0209013, IMG submission 187291) | Oil polluted marine microbial communities from Coal Oil Point, Santa Barbara, California, USA - Sample 2 (SPAdes) (version 2) | ecosystem: Environmental > Aquatic > Marine > Oil seeps ... | reverse complement strand
GATGCCGGGAGACAACGTTCAGATGCAGGTGTCACTGATCGCACCGATAGCGATGGAAGAAGGTCTGCGTTTTGCGATACGCGAAGGCGGACGGACGGTTGGCGCCGGTGTGGTTGCCAAGATCCACGAGTAAATAAAGCGGTCTGGTTAGATAGTTTTGAGCGGAAATATTCCGCAGGCTTTGTTTAGGCCAGTAGCTCAATTTGGCAGAGCAGCGGTCTCCAAAACCGCAGGTTGGGGGTTCGAGTCCCTCCTGGCCTGCCATAAACAAGCTTGGCGGAAAGCGAATCCGGGAATCAAGAACACTAAATATGCGTATTGATTATGAGCACTAAGGTAGAAACAGGAAAACCACCCATCGTCAATACCTTGATGCTGGCTGTGGCAGCTGCGCTGCTAATTGCCGGTATTGGGGGTTATTACTACTTCCAGAGCCAGGCTATAACGGCGGTACGTGTGGTGGGCCTGTTGGTCGTGGTTGCGGTGGCTTCATTTATCGCCGCGCAGTCTGATCCGGGTTCCGCCTTCTTCCGCTTTTTGAAGGAATCGGATATCGAACGGCGTAAGGTCGTTTGGCCGACGCACCAGGAAACCCTGCAGACGGCCTTGATGGTCGTTATCGTGACCATCCTGATTTCCCTGTTCCTGGCAGCAGTTGACTGGGGACTGGGCGCTGCCGTGCGTTCGCTGATCGGGGGTTGACGGATGGCTAAGCGATGGTACGTAGTCCACGCATATTCAGGTTATGAAAAGCAGGTAAAACGTTCGCTGGAAGACCGTATTCAACGCGCTGACCTGGAAGAAATGTTTGGTGAAGTGCTGGTGCCGACGGAAGAAGTTGTTGAAATGAAAGGTGGCCAGAAACGTCGTTCGGACCGCAAGTTCTTCCCTGGTTACGTGTTGGTAGAAATGGAAATGACCGATGACACCTGGCACCTGGTCAAGGACGTGCCCAAGGTAATGGGTTTTATCGGAGGAACCGCTGAGAAGCCGGCACCGATCAGTCAGAAAGAAGCCGACGCAATCCTGAACCGTTTACAGGAAGGCGCCGACAAACCCAGGCCGAAAGTATTATTCGAGCCGGGTGAAATGGTCCGTGTGGTTGACGGCCCGTTCAATGATTTCAATGGCGTAGTCGAAGATGTCGACTACGACAAAAGCCGCCTGAAAGTAGCGGTGTTGATTTTTGGACGCTCAACGCCGGTTGAACTGGAGTTTCACCAGGTTGAGAAGTCTTGATTGCGTCTGACGTTTAAGTCAGGCAATTATTTAAGTAAACGGGGAGCCCAGGCACTGGTTGCCGGGCGATTGAACCCGGGGAGATAAGACAATGGCGAAGAAAGTATCAGCTTATATCAAGCTGCAGGTGCCTGCTGGCCAGGCCAACCCGAGTCCACCGGTGGGTCCTGCCCTGGGTCAGCACGGTGTCAACATCATGGAGTTCTGCAAAGCATTCAACTCCAAGACACAGAGCATGGAAGGCGGGATGCCGATTCCCGTGATTATCACGGTTTACGGGGACCGGAGCTTTACTTTTATTACCAAGACCCCGCCTGCATCCGTATTGCTGAGAAAGGCGGCAGGCATCCCCAAGGGAAGTGGTGAGCCGAATACCCTTAAAGTGGGCAATGTCACGCGTGCTCAACTGGAAGAAATTGCCACGGCCAAGGATCCGGATCTTACCGCAGCAGATATGGATGCAGCGGTCAGGACTATTGCCGGTTCGGCCCGCAGCATGGGTATCACTACTGAGGGGGTTGAGTAATGTCCAGGACAGGTAAAAGACTGAATTCAATCCGGGAGCAGATCGAACCCGGAAAAGTGTACACGATTGATGAAGCACTCGAAATCCTGAAAAACGCCAGCAAGGTCAAGTTTACCGAGTCGGTTGATGTGGCTATCCGCCTGGGGGTCGACTCGCGAAAGTCAGATCAGAATGTCCGTGGTTCCACCGTTTTACCCAATGGCACCGGCAAGAAAGTGCGGGTTGCTGTATTTACCCAGGGTGAGAATGTGGAGAAGGCCGAAGCAGCCGGTGCTGATGTTGTAGGCATGGATGACCTGCATGATCAGATCAAGGAAGGAGATCTCAATTTTGATGTCGTAATTGCAACACCGGATGCAATGCGTGTGGTTGGCAAACTGGGGCAAATACTGGGCCCGAGAGGACTGATGCCAAACCCGAAGGTGGGTACGGTGACCACCGATGTTGAAATCGCGGTGAAGAACGCCAAGTCCGGCCAGGTGCGCTATCGCACGGACAAGGCTGGCATCATCCACTCCACGATCGGTAAAGCTGATTTTGAAGTGGGCGCATTGAAGGGCAATCTTCACGCCTTGATCGGTGACTTGCTCAAGTTGAAGCCTGCTTCTTCCAAAGGTACATACGTTCAAAAGGTAGCGGTGTCCACGACCATGGGCCCCGGCATCATGATCGATAAGGCAACGCTGGATTTTTAAATTTTATCGCCTGGCTGATACAGCGGGCGATGGATGGACGGGCTGCCCTGTCCCTGGATCGGTTTTTAGAGCCTGCAATGGCCCAAACTGGCCCGGTGGAGAGGATAGACCGTCAGAGACCGCAGGTGCGGTGTCTCCACGATGGTTTGGGTGGAGGCCTGTTTAAGGGTGAACCGGGTGACCGGTCACAGCCTGCGCAGATGGTGGCAGCCCCGCTACTCAATTGAGACTGTAGTCGAGATTGTGGGGATTCAAGGCTGATAAGTTTCAGCTCGATTGAGTAGCGGGGTATCCACTGGAACCGAGTCTGGTTGCCGGTTTACCGGCGATGACGACTCCAGGAGGTAACCAATGGCGCTCAGTATTGAGCAGAAAAAAGCAGTAGTTGCTGAAGTGGCCGACGTGGCCAACAAGGCACTTGCCGCTGTTGCTGCAGAGTATCGTGGATTGACCGTTGAGGAAATGACCGAATTGCGTGCCCAGGCCCGCACTGATGGTGTTTTTCTCAAGGTCGCCAAGAATACCCTGGTGCGCAGGGCCGTTGAAGGTACCGAATACGAATGCATGCAGGAATCGCTAACGGGGCCACTCCTGTTCGCTTTCAGCATGGAAGATCCTGGTGCTGCTGCACGCCTGGTCAAGGGCTATGCAAAAGATCATGACAATCTCATTGCGAAGCTTGTTGCAGTGGGTGGGGAGTTGTACGACGCGTCCGAACTGACACGTTTGGCCAGCTTGCCAACCTACGATCAGGCCATCGCGATGTTGATGAGTGTGATGAAAGCGCCGATCGAGAAATTCGTGCGGACCCTTGCCGAACCGCATACCAAGCTGGTTCGGACCATGGCTGCTGTAAAAGATGCAAAGCAGGCTGCTTGAAATTTTTAACCCTTTTTATTAATCACACAGTGGGCCCGTGGCCCCTGTAATTACAAAGATGGAGACGACAATGGCCGTTTCAAAAGAAGATATCCTGGAAACAATTTCCAACATGAGTGTGATGGACGTCGTAGACCTCATCAGTGCAATGGAAGAAAAATTTGGTGTTTCAGCCGCCGCAGCGGTAGCTGTTGCTGCCGGCCCTGCTGGTGGTGAAGCCGTAACTGAGGAAGAAAAGACTGAATTTGACGTGTTTATGTCTTCCTTCGGTGCGAAGAAGGTGCCGGTGATCAAGGTTGTACGTGAAATCACCGGCCTGGGCTTGAAAGAGGCCAAGGATCTGGTAGAAAGCGCGCCTGCCAATATCAAGGAGGCTGTTACCAAAGAAGAAGCTGAGGAAGTCGCGAAGAAGCTCGAAGAAGTTGGTGCTTCTGTCGAGGTTAAGTAAATCTTCTTCCCTGATTTTCGGGGTTTGAAAGAAGCTGGCTGGTGACAATAGTCTCCGGCCTGCTTCTGCTTGTATTTCTACGAATTTTGATCGTTTTATAGGCGGAATCAGAACATGAGTTACTCTTTTACGGAAAAAAAGCGCATTCGCAAGGACTTCGGCAAACGCACATCCGTTCTCGATGTGCCTTACCTGCTGGAAACGCAAATCCGCTCCTACCGGGAGTATTTGCAACTTGAAGTTCCAGCAGATGAGAGGCGTGAGCGAGGCCTTCATGGAGCGCTGAAATCGGTATTTCCCATCGTTGCCTATTCGGGTAACGCTGCGCTTGAGTATGTTAGCTACAAGCTGGGTAAGCCTGTGTTCGATGTGAAAGAGTGCAAATTGCGGGGCATGTCCTATGGCGCACCCCTGCGCGTGAAGGTCCGCCTGGTCATTTATGACAGGGAGAGTTCCGCCAAGGTCAAGCCGGTCAAGTACGTCAAAGAGCAAGAAGTCTATATGGGCGACCTGCCGCTGATGACGGAAACTGGTACTTTCATTGTCAACGGCACGGAACGGGTCATCGTTTCGCAGTTGCACCGATCTCCAGGCGTGTTTTTTGACCACGACAAGGGCAAGACTCACTCCAGTGGTAAGTTGCTGTTTTCAGCCCGGGTCATCCCTTACCGCGGCTCATGGCTGGATTTCGAATTTGACCCGAAAGACGGCATCTACACACGTATTGATCGTCGCCGTAAGCTACCGGTGACCATCCTGCTTCGTGCATTGGGGATGAACAACGAAGAAATTCTGGATACATTTTTCGAGACCACCAAGGTCACGCTGAAAAAATCCGGGGCCAAACTGGCACTGATTCCTGAGCGCCTGCGTGGTGAGACCGCCTTTTTTGACATCCGCAGCAAAACCGGAAAGATGCTGGTGGCCAAAGGCAAACGGATCACGGCCCGGCATATCAAAATGATCGAGGAAGCAGGTGTAAAAGCACTTGAAGTACCTGATGAGTACCTGATTGGTAAAATTGTCGCAAATGCCGTAATTGACAAGGAGTCTGGCGAGGTTTTAGCTGAGGCGAATGCCGAACTGACAGAAGAGTTTTTGGAGACGCTTCGCGATGCAGGCATCAAGAGCCTGAATATTCTCCATGTGAACGACCTGGACCACGGTCCATATATTTCCAACACGCTGAATGTCGACCCGACAACGAATGAATTGGAAGCACTGGTCGATATATATCGAATGATGCGTCCCGGTGAGCCGCCGACCAAGGACGCGGCGCAAAATCTGTTCAGGAACCTGTTCTTTGCCGAGGAGCGCTACGACCTGTCCAGTGTGGGGCGGATGAAGTTCAATCGTCGCGTGGGCAGAACCGAAATTGAAGGCCCGGGTGTGCTGGATCGCGAAGACATCCTTGCAGTCCTGCGCGTGCTGATCGACATTCGTAACGGCAAAGGCAGCGTTGATGATATCGATCACCTTGGCAACCGTCGTGTGCGCAGCGTGGGTGAAATGGCCGAGAACGTGTTCCGTGTAGGACTGGTTCGTGTTGAACGTGCGGTCCGCGAACGGCTTTCGGTGGCCGAAAGCGAAGGCTTGTCACCACAGGAACTGATCAATGCCAAGCCGGTTGCCGCTGCGGTGAAGGAATTCTTTGGCTCTTCACAGCTTAGCCAGTTCATGGATCAAAATAATCCGCTTTCCGAAGTAACGCACAAACGCCGGGTATCGGCGCTTGGCCCGGGTGGACTGACACGCGAACGTGCGGGCTTCGAGGTTCGTGACGTACACCCAACTCATTACGGCCGCGTTTGCCCGATTGAAACGCCGGAGGGCCCGAACATTGGACTGATCAACTCACTTGCTGTTTACGCAAGAACCAATGACTACGGTTTCCTTGAAACACCTTATCGGAAAGTGATTGACGGTAAAGCGACTATGGATGTTGAGTACCTGTCCGCCATAGTCGAGGGCGATTTCGTAATTGCCCAGGCTAATGCAGAACTGGATAAGACCGGGAGATTTGTTGATGATTTCATACCATGTCGCCACCAGGGAGAGTTTACGCTAAAGGGACCATCCGAAATCAACTACATGGACGTTTCTCCCAAACAGATTGTTTCGGTAGCAGCATCTCTGGTTCCGTTCCTGGAACACGATGATGCCAACCGCGCCTTGATGGGCTCCAATATGCAGCGCCAGGCCGTGCCGACGCTCAGGGCAGAAAAGCCGCTGGTGGGTACCGGTATGGAGCGCTCCGTTGCAACAGATTCCGGTGTGACTGCCGTGGCGAAACGCGGCGGCGTGATCGACCAGGTTGACGCGGGCCGAATCGTGGTGCGCGTCAACGAGGAAGAAGTTCCGGCCGATGATCCCGGTGTTGATATTTATAACCTGACCAAGTACCAGCGTTCGAACCAGAACACCTGCATGAATCAGCGGCCGCTGGTTAGCATAGGTGACCGGGTTTCGGCCGGCGACGTACTTGCCGATGGGCCGTCCACGGACCTGGGTGAACTGGCGCTGGGTCAGAATATGCTGGTTGCGTTCATGCCCTGGAACGGTTACAACTTCGAAGACTCCATCCTGATCTCGGAGCGTGTTGTCGAGGAAGACCGCTACACGACGATCCACATTGAAGAGCTCACCTGTGTGGCGCGCGACACCAAGCTGGGTTCCGAGGAAATCACGGCTGATATCCCCAACGTGGGTGAGCACAACCTAAACAAGCTGGACCAGTCAGGTATTGTCTATATTGGCGCCGAGGTAAGCGCTGGCGACATCCTGGTTGGCAAGGTCACGCCCAAGGGTGAAACCCAGTTGACGCCGGAAGAAAAGCTGCTGCGCGCCATTTTTGGTGAGAAAGCGTCGGATGTTAAGGATACTTCCCTGCGCGTTTCCAGCGGCATGGATGGAACAGTGATCGATGTTCAGGTTTTCACCCGTGACGGTGTAGAAAAAGACGAGCGCGCCATCTCCATTGAAAAGGAGCAGTTGCGCCATGTTCGCAAAGACCTCGATGATCAGCTGCGCATCGTGGAAAATATCATCTTCCATCGCCTGGAAAGCGCACTGGTAGGCAAAGTGGCTGATAAGGGCCCGGCAGATCTTAAGAAGGGCAGCAAGATAAGTACAACATACCTTGCCGGCCTGGACCGGGAGGACTGGTTCAATATTCGCATGCGGACTGACGCTATCAATGAGCTGCTGGAGCAGATGGCTGACCAGTTGAAGGAACAGCGCAAAGGATTCGATGCCCGCTTCGAAGAGAAAAAAGGCAAAATCGTCCAAGGCGATGATCTCGCTCCCGGTGTTCTCAAGATGGTCAAAGTCTACTTGGCTGTCAGGCGGTGTATTCAACCGGGTGACAAAATGGCGGGCCGTCACGGTAACAAGGGTGTGATCTCAATGATTGTGCCGACCGAGGACATGCCATTCATGGAAGATGGTACACCGGTCGATATCGTATTGAACCCGCTGGGCGTGCCCTCCAGAATGAATATTGGCCAGGTGCTGGAAGTACATCTTGGCTGGGCAGCCAAAGGGCTGGGCCACCGTATCAGTGAAATGATGGCGCAAAAGGAAAAGATTGCCAAAATCCGTAAGTTCCTGGGTGAAATTTATAACAGTGACCGCAAGGGCCGGGTTGAACTGGATGAGTTCTCTGATGAGGAGGTCCTGACCATGGCGCAAAATCTGGAGCAGGGCGTGCCGATGGCCACGCCAGTGTTTGACGGGGCAAGTGAAAACGAAATCAAGCAGCTGCTCGAGCTCGCGCAATTGCCGCAAAGCGGCCAGACCATTCTGTACAACGGTCGTACCGGCGACCCGTTTGAGCGTCCGATTACGGTTGGTTACATGTACATGCTGAAATTAAACCACCTGGTGGATGACAAGATGCACGCCCGTTCTACCGGTCCGTACAGCCTTGTGACCCAGCAACCGTTAGGCGGCAAAGCGCAGTTTGGTGGACAGCGGTTTGGCGAGATGGAAGTCTGGGCGCTGGAAGCTTACGGCGCAGCGTATACGTTGCAGGAAATGCTGACCGTCAAATCTGACGACGTCAGCGGCCGCAACCAGATGTATAAAAATATTGTCGATGGGAATCACCAGATGGCGGCAGGCATGCCTGAATCCTTTAATGTGCTTGTGAAGGAAATTCGTTCACTGGGCATCAACATTGAACTTGAAGAAACCTGATTAGGAGGAGATAGGCAATGAGAGACCTACTCAATCTCTATGGCAGACAGCGTCAGCCGCTTGATTTTGACGCAATACGGATTGGTCTTGCACCGCCAGACTTGATTCGCTCCTGGTCTTTTGGTGAGGTGAAAAAACCGGAAACGATCAATTACCGTACGTTCAAGCCAGAGCGTGATGGATTGTTCTGCGCGGCAATTTTTGGCCCGGTCAAAGATTACGAATGCCTTTGCGGCAAATACAAGCGCATGAAACACCGTGGTGTTGTTTGTGAAAAATGCGGCACAGAGGTCACCCTGACCAAGGTTCGCCGTGAACGCATGGCCCATATCGAACTGGCCAGCCCGGTGGCGCACATCTGGTTTCTGAAGTCACTGCCGTCCCGAATCGGCCTGATGCTGGATATGACCCTGCGCGATATTGAGCGGATTCTCTATTTTGAATCCTATGTCGTTCTTGATGCGGGAATGACGACACTGGAACGAGGTCAGTTGCTCACCGATGAGCAATACTTGGACACGATGGAAGAGTGGGGTGACGAATTTAGCGCCAAGATGGGTGCGGAAGCCATTCGTGAGCTTCTGAAAGACATCAACCTCAGTGAGCAAGCCGTCCAGTTGCGTGAAGAAGTGGGGGCTACGCGTTCTGTCACCAAACTGAAACGCCTGTCCAAGCGCCTCAAACTGGTGGAAGGTTTCCTCGAATCAGGCAACCGCCCTGAATTCATGATCATGACGGTGCTGCCGGTGCTCCCGCCTGACCTGCGTCCGCTGGTACCACTGGATGGCGGCCGTTTCGCCACGTCAGATCTCAATGACCTGTATCGTCGCGCGATCAATCGCAACAACCGGCTGAAGCGCCTGCTGGAGCTCAATGCGCCGGACATTATAGTGCGTAACGAAAAGCGAATGCTGCAGGAAGCCGTCGATGCCCTGCTGGATAACGGTCGCCGCGGCCGTGCGATCACCGGCACCAATAAGCGTCCATTGAAGTCCCTGGCCGATATGATCAAGGGCAAACAGGGGCGTTTCCGGCAGAATTTGCTGGGTAAGCGAGTCGACTACTCAGGTCGGTCAGTTATCGTGGTTGGCCCAAAACTCAGGCTACATGAATGTGGATTGCCCAAGAAAATGGCGCTGGAATTGTTCAAACCTTTTATTTTCAGCAAGCTGCAGCGACGGGGTATGGCTGCCACCATCAAGGCTGCCAAAAAGCTGGTCGAGTCGGAAGGCGCCGAGGTATGGGATATCCTGTCTGAGGTAATCCGCGAACATCCGGTCATGTTGAACAGGGCGCCGACCTTACACAGGCTGGGCATCCAGGCATTCGAGCCGGTATTGATCGAGGGCAAGGCCATTCAGCTCCATCCGCTGGTGTGTACTGCCTTCAATGCCGACTTCGATGGGGATCAGATGGCCGTACACATTCCGCTGTCGGTTGAAGCACAGCTGGAAGCCCGTGCATTGATGATGTCAACCAACAACATCCTTTCACCGGCCAATGGTGAACCCATCATTGTTCCGACCCAGGATGTAGTGCTCGGCCTGTATTATATGACGCGCCAGCTGGTCGGTTCGAAGGGTGAGGGGATGTACTTCAGTGACATTGACGAAGTGCATCGGGCGTTCGAAAACAAGGCGGTGCAACTGCACGCAAGTATTAATGTTCGCATTGATGAAACCATCATCTCGGAACACGGTGACGAACGTCATGAAACCAGCCTGGTGGAAACCACGGTGGGCCGCGCTTTGCTGGCTGAAATCCGGCCCGAGGGCATGCCGTTCCACATGTTGAACGAGACGCTAAAGAAGAAACAGATCTCCGGATTAATCAACTCCTGCTACCGGCGCCTCGGTTTGAAAAAGACCGTGGTGTTTGCGGACAAGCTGATGTATTCCGGGTTCCATTATGCCACCCTGGCTGGTGTATCAATCGGAATTGACGATCTCGTCGTGCCGGATGAGAAAAAGCACATTCTTGCGGCTGCTGAATCCGAAGTTGTGGAAATTCAGCATCAGTACGTATCTGGCCTGGTGACATCCGGAGAGCGCTACAACAAGGTCGTGGACATCTGGTCGCGTACCAACGAACAGGTCGCCCGTTCAATGATGCAGGGCATGGGCAAGAGCCTGGTTGTGGATAGAAAAGGAAACAAAGTGGAGGAAGACTCCATGAACTCCATTTTCATCATGGCCGACTCCGGCGCCCGGGGTTCTGCTGCACAGATCAGGCAGTTGGCCGGTATGCGAGGCCTGATGGCCAAGCCGGACGGATCTATTATCGAGACTCCAATCACGGCCAATTTCCGTGAAGGGTTGGATGTGCTTCAGTACTTCATTTCAACTCATGGTGCGCGTAAAGGTCTGGCTGATACGGCCTTGAAAACCGCGAACTCCGGTTACCTGACCCGGCGCCTGGTGGATGTTGCCCAGGATCTGGTCACTACCGAAGTTGACTGCAAAACCGAACGTGGCGTGACCATGCACCCGATCGTTGAGGGTGGTGATGTTGTGGAGCCGCTGCGTGAGCGCGTATTGGGCCGAATGGTGGCACAGGATATCCTGAAGCCAGGCACTGACGAAGTATTAGTCGCCCGTAACACCCTGCTCGACGAACGGCAGGTCGAAGAGTTGGAAGATGCAGGTGTCGACCGGGTGTTGGTGCGTTCCACCATTACCTGTGAAACCCGGCATGGCGTGTGCACGTATTGCTACGGTCGTGACCTGGCGCGTGGCGATCTGGTCAATATCGGTGAGGCGGTCGGTGTGATCGCGGCTCAGTCTATCGGCGAGCCGGGTACACAGCTGACGATGCGTACCTTCCACATCGGTGGTGCGGCATCGCGGGATGCTGCCGTGGATCATATCCAGGTGAAATCCAGCGGATCGGTCCGCCTTCACAATATGAAAACTGTTGTAAATGCCGACAAGAAACTGGTAGCAGTTTCGAGATCCGGTGAATTGTCGGTTATCGATGAGCATGGCCGGGAGCGTGAGCGTTACAAAGTTCCATACGGCGCGATCATTTCGATACGCGATGGAAAAGCCGTCAAAGCCGGCGACGTGACAGCGAACTGGGATCCGCATACACACCCGATCGTAACCGAAGTGGCCGGTAAGGTAACTTTCCACGAAATCATCGACGGCGTAACGGTCAATGAAGTGGTGGATGACGTCACTGGCCTGACCAGTCTGATCGTGACGGATCCCAAGCAGCGTGGCACCGAAGGCAAGGATTTACGTCCGATGATCAGCCTGGTCAACAAAAAGGGTAAGGAACTGTTCCTCGCCGGAACGGAAATTCCAGCTCATTACTTCCTCCAATCCGGATCGATCGTGCAGATGCAGGACGGTCAGGATGTGAAGGTGGGTGACGTGCTGGCGCGCATTCCCCAGGAGTCATCGAAGACGCGAGACATCACCGGTGGTTTGCCCCGTGTTGCCGATTTGTTCGAGGCACGCAAGCCGAAAGAAGCCTCTATCCTGGCGGAAGTTTCCGGCATTGTCAGCTTTGGGAAGGACACCAAGGGCAAACAGCGCCTGGTGATTACGCAAGATGAAGGTGAACATTACGAGGAATTGATTCCCAAGTGGCGTCATGTGATCGTCTTCGAGGGTGAGCGCGTAGAAAAAGGTGAAACCATCGTCATTGGCGAGCGGGATCCGCATGACATTCTCCGCCTGCTTGGTGTGGAAGCACTGAATGACTATCTTGTGAAAGAAATCCAGGATGTGTATCGCTTGCAGGGTGTGAGAATAAACGACAAGCAGATCGAGGTCATCGTTCGCCAGATGCTGCGCAAGGTTGAAGTCCGGGATCCTGGCGACACCAAGTTGTTGCGTGGTGAACAACTCGATGTATTCCGCTTGAAGGAAGAAAATATGATGGTTGAAAAAGAGGGTGGCCGGCCGGCAGATTACCAGAGGATTCTGCTTGGTATCACTAAAGCATCTCTGGCCACAGAGTCTTTCATCTCTGCGGCGTCCTTCCAGGAAACCACCAGGGTGTTGACCGAAGCTGCGGTGCGAGGCACAACTGATCATTTGCGTGGTCTCAAGGAGAATGTGATTGTCGGTCGTCTGATACCGGCGGGTACGGGTATGGCTTACCACAGGTCCCGCAAACGCCAGGCGGAAGAAGAGCCTGGAATTGACCTGGCTGCACTTGCTTCGGCTATCGCTGCGGAAGAATTTGCCAACCTGGACAATGAGGCCGAGAAGAGTAAGTAAGCTTTGCAGGAATCCGCATACTGGCGCGCGTTCCTGAGTTTTGTCGTGTAAAAAAATATTAGCTTGGGGTGTTGTCAGGGAGTATGAACCCTGTCATAATTGTCCGGCTAAGACAACTGAACCCCTCCCGAAGGAGGGCCGTGCGGTAAAAAGACCGTTACGGAGAGCCGATGTCGCCGGCGCGTGGGCCGGACTCAACGGCGCCCAATCCCGGGCAATATACTGCGGGGTTGGGCGTTTGGCATTATCAGAAAAGGTATAAATATGGCGACGATCAACCAACTCGTACGTAAGCCGCGCAAAGACAAGGCTTACAAGAGCAATGTACCAGCGCTGGAAAGTTGCCCGCAGAAACGGGGCGTTTGTACGCGTGTTTACACGACAACGCCAAAGAAACCCAATTCGGCATTGCGCAAGGTAGCGCGTGTGCGCCTGACCAACGGTTACGAGGTTACCAGTTATATCGGTGGAGAGGGCCACAATTTACAGGAACACAGCGTGGTATTGATCAGGGGTGGCCGGGTAAAAGACCTGCCCGGAGTTCGCTATCACACCGTTCGGGGAAGCCTTGATACGGCGGG
>Ga0209013_10004113_pt1 | contig 12795 bp, 14 predicted proteins | sample Cruoilmetagenom2_FD_187291 | JGI IMG/M metagenome (GOLD analysis project Ga0209013, IMG submission 187291) | Oil polluted marine microbial communities from Coal Oil Point, Santa Barbara, California, USA - Sample 2 (SPAdes) (version 2) | ecosystem: Environmental > Aquatic > Marine > Oil seeps ... | reverse complement strand
ATTTAAATGCCGATTAGCTGGATCAATATCGGGGTTGGTTCGACTCTCTTTTTCTCGTTGGTTATGAAATTGAATTCCCTTCACATCATGTGATTTTATTTTCACCATTCGAGCGACTACAAAGCTCATTCGATTCCCTCCGATCACGCGATTTTACCGGCAACACTTCCAAGAAAAGTATAACACACACTATACTTTACATCCGTAAAGGTGTGCTCTCCGAGGGTGAGTGCAGGGGTGACTTCCTCCTGCCGGATGCTGTCCTTCCCCCAGTTCAAGTGCAAGAAAGAATCGTCCGACTGCGGACGTTCTTTTCCCATAGATCAAGAGCAAGTACCCCCTTTTCAAAAGGGGGTACCCACTAACCCAAAATCCCCTCGCCGGGTGGCAGGTTCTCACGTGGGGCGAGAACCAAAAACAGGGTGAAGAATCATCTCACGTGTCCACTCCTTAAATTCCTTCCACTATCGTTTCAGTCAGACATTTACCGTTGACACTTATCGTGATCCTTCCCTTCATCCCAAAACAAAAAAGACCGTCAAATGGACGGTCTTTTATTGACTGCAAAAATTAGAGTTATTTCCAAAATTCATACCATTTTTTATCATTGTCAAAAGTCGTTTTTTCTTGCTCGTGATTAGTAACGGCAACTTGTTTTCTACCCTCTTGGTTTTCTCTTATGGCTGCCATTAACTTTCTGTCTCGTTCCTCTAACTTAGTATCTATATACTCTTGTTGTTTGTGCATATGTTCAACCAATGACTGAATGATTTTGTTTTGTTCGTTCATGGCTTTTTTCATGTCCTGTAAGGCTTCACCAACATTTACGGTCATCAGTTTGTCATCTGCGTTCACGGTTATGGTCACGGGGTTCCCTGTTTGAAACAAGGTTTCTTCGACTTGTTCCAAACTCTTTCCGTCATCATATTGTTTACGGATATTAAGGACGATTGGAATAGATTCGGGAGCTATAGTATAGCTTTTTCCCTTCTTCCGAATATTCAGATGGTGTCCGTGATTCCGGATATACCTCCGAATGGTTGCATTTGGTATTTCTGTTTGTTTTTCAACTGCTAATACGGTTAGCCATTCATTGTCTTTGTTCATGCGGTCACCTCACCTTGTTCACCATCTGTTCATTATACATTATTTCTATATCTATCAAGGGATTTCTGCGGTCACGGTCATGGTTAAAGTCACAGGTTCGTTCATGCGGTCATGGGTTTATTTATGTAGTATTTTTAACTTAAAAGGTTGAAAGGAAACGATTAACAGCTTGGCAAATAATTATGTTGTACCTGTATCATCTACTATTATGACGTATATACTAAGTGTATACAACGTGGACGGAGAGGTGATACAATGAAAGAGAATCAAAAAGAAGGGGAGGTACGTTCTATGACGACGACCGTTCAAAAATGGGGTAATAGTTTAGCTATTCGTATTCCTGCTGGAGTTGCCGAACAAATGAATATCCAACAAGGTTCTGAAATGGACATGAATGTTGGACTTCAAGGGATCACGTTAGTTCCAAAGAAGAGAAAACCAACATTAGAAGAATTATTATCAAAATGCACACCAGAAAATCGCCATGCAGAAATTGATTTTGGGATCGTAGGGAAGGAATTGTTTTAATGCCGCCGATAGTGCCAGACAGAGGGGATTTAGTTCAAATCAATTTCTCTCCACAAGCAGGACATGAGCAAGCAGGACATCGTCCTGGGATTGTTTTATCTCCGAAAAGTTTTAATAATATAACAGGATTTGTAGCGATCGCCCCTATAACTAATACTGCTAGGGGATGGGGATACGAAGTCCCATTGCCTAGTGGTTTAGTTTTTGAAGGAGTTATTTTGACAGACCAAGTGAAAAATCTAGATTGGTCGGCTCGGAATCTAAAAATAAAAGGACAAGCACCAACAGAGATTGTGCAAGACTGTTTGGACAGAATCTCTACGTTTCTTACATAGAAAGAAACCAATCTACCGACTTTTATTAAACAATAAGAATCAGCTGCCTTGAAAGGCAACTGATTCTTATTGTTATTTTAAGATTCTTGAAACCCTTATCCTACATATTGTTATTCAGCCATTTCATCCAGCAGTCTTTTGACCTCGTTGTACTTTTCTACATACGGTTCTGTGGTGATATTACCAAGCCCCTCCATACCTATAGGCAGGTATTGAAATATCCCATCTTCATAAAGAGTAATAGTGTATTCACGCTTGTCAAAGGCCACACTGTTTCCCAAGTAAATAAGGTAGTTATCTGTTTGTTGAATAGCCGTCATCCGTTCACCATCCTCTTCTTGTGACGGTTCTTTGATAGGTAAGTTGTCGATAATACTCATGACAGATTTAATTTTATCTTTATCTGTTGTGCATCCATTTACGAACTCAACATTCAAGTACATGTCAACAACAAGCCGACCATTGAAACAAAGGGTATCAAACTCAACTGTCTCCATTATTGAATCAGGTTGGTCAGGATCTTTATTAGCATTTTCTTCTGAAATTGGAACTGGATTCGCCTCTGTATTTACTGCTATGTTTGTTTCCGCACAACCAGACGGAATGATAAAAAGACAAGCAATTAATAAGAATTTAATTTTCACAATTACCCTCCCCACTTTTAAATGTCTTATCCCGTAAAATTTCTACCTTTCGGTCATCCTTATTATTTTTATAGTACCATCATTTTACAGTTGTCAATCGTTATATATTTGAATTTTCCGTGAATTAAAAATAATACTGCACAGGTAGAAGAAAACCAATTATATACACCTATGTAACAAAACATAGGAGTTAATGAACACCCTATATTTACAGTGTTTTGTGAGGGTTAACTCTTTTATTAATGTTCAAGAACTCGTTCAATAATCTAAGTTCAGAAACCTATACGACACTAAGTATAAGTACACGACTTACCATTTCCCAAAATAAAAAAGACGGCATTCGACCGAATTTAGTCAGTGCGGAAAAACCATGTCTAGTAGTGCATTGGGAAGATAAGTAATACAGGAAGAGACAAACAGACAATTAATTTTATCTCTTATATAAAGTTATAAATAACTTGAAATACGTTCCAACATATATGGATAGCGATAACAAGTAGCAAGGAACGCGTATACAAAAAGATAAACGTGTAGAAAATCGTATAGACAATAGCCAGTAAAGGAAAAATTGGGTGCAACAACACAAATCCTACCCCTGACAAGAGGACGCCTACCCAAGTAGGGAACTTTTCACTTAGACCACGGATCAGCATGCCTCTAAAAAAAACTTCTTCCCATATCGGCCCAATTGTAGTTGAAGCTAAAATCCATATTAATGGATAATAGGTAGTGAAGTTATACTTAATCGCAGATTTAGTCATCAAATTCGCAAATGGATCAATCAGGATCAGCGTTTCAAACGCAAAAGCCAGCAGCAGAAAGAGAATGGAACTGATCAGTATGTTTTTCGGTTTAATAGCTTGTCGAACATTGATGAGCACTACCATTCGAACACGGACAGGCCTAACGAAGAATACGCTAATAATCAATAAGGAACCAATTGTTAAAAAGAGATAAGCCTGCTGTTCAAAGACCACTGCATACTCAGCAAAAAAGGTGCCAAATATGACGAGTGAAAACACAACAAACAAACTATAAATCCCTATAATGGCAATGTAGCCATTGGTCTTTCGATTTTCTGTTTTTCCAATTTCTTGTCTCATTTCACTCAAAGAAGAATCCTCCTTTTCCAAGTTTGCAAGCTATCAATCATGTTTGGTGGAATAGCAAGCTCGCCACTACAAGATTTTTTCTACTTTATTATAACAAGGAATATGGAATTTTCCTGAAAGTTTAGAAAAAATAAGTTATTTAGGAATTCAAAGTGCTCGATAGTTTACTATATTAAGACATAAGTCAGCTTACAATTCATGTCTTCCAACATGGAAGGCGTTTATTGATGTTCGTCAAAGCTGAACCGTCCACCTCTGTAATATCCTATCCACTGAGCTGGAAAACCAAAAAACGATAGATTCATCAATTCGAATCCTAATTCCAGGAATAAAAGAAAAGATCATAGTAGCAATGAAAATAAGCAGAAATATTGTTTTTTGTTATTTAATAACTTCATAGAATTCCCACACTAAAACGTTTTTACTCAATTCTATCATTACTCTTCACTCTTCTTCGTAGGTTGACATAACATCCGGATTGGGAAGTAGTAGACTTCTTTACTCAATATAAAAGCCGCCTTTTAAAGGCAGCCCTTTTCTATGAAGAAGAGACACCCCTCTAATTAGCGTGTGTCTTTATAAACTGCTTTGATTAATTAAAAAGGAAAATACTTGCCGTTCTTGTCGTAGATAATCAACTCATATTTCTGGTTCGCTGTCTTTGTTTTTACTTCCTCGCTGTTCAGGAATTCTGTTATTTCTTTTCGGATTTTGGCAACCGTCTTTTTCGCCTCTGCATCCGATGGATTCATGCTCGTCGTGATGGTAATCGTCATTTTTTCAGGTTTGTAGTTAGAGCTAATGCCTGCTATCTGGTATTCTTTTTTCAGGGAAAACCCTTCGGATATTCTTATCATGACGTCAAGCCACTCACTCTCCTCGTACGAAGCTTCTCGGGCGATGGATACCTCTTTTGATGAACCGTTCGCCTTCACAAGTTCAACCGCTGTCTTTTGAATCTCTACTTCCTTAGTTTCATCGACTAATGGGATGTACACTATGATTACCTCGTTGAATGGGTCAACATTCTGAATCGGATAGCCTGCTTTCTTCAAGCCTTCCTCCAGCTTCTCACCTAGTACGACCATTTGTTGTTTTTCTCTCCCTGTCGGAGGTGTGTCTACCCCTTGATTTATGGCTGAAATCACTAATTCGTAGTTGTCATATCCTCTTCCTTCCAAGATGCCAGTCACAATCTTTAAAACTTTATCCTCTTCCCGATCGACGTATTCCTCTGATCCTTCCAACCGTAAGTCAATGAGTGGCTTCTCTCCAGAAATTATGCCGATTCCTGCACTTTTATATCCTTCTTTCTCCAACGCTTCTTGAATCACTTCATGTATCGGATTAGTCTCGAACATCTGCCCCAGATACGGAATCTTCGATGCCATTTCCGCCATAGTTGGATTGAGGAATACGGAACCCGTTAGAACTCCAAGACTGATAACGGCTGCAACAGCAAACTTGAATTTCCTACTTCCTCTTTTTCTTTCTGTCGGTTTTTCAAATTCCGTTCTCTTCTCCGACTCCTCACTAATGTTTTTGGCAAATTCGTACAAGGAAGAAGGCGCCTGGATCTTTTCCATCTCTTCTTTGATTTCTTTCTTCATCGATTCATCGATTTTCATTTGTAATTCACCCCTATGAACTGATTTTCAATCAACCTTTTTTTCAGAGCGTTCCGTGCTCTGCGAAGATGAGATTTGACCGTCGAACTTTTCAGTCCCAGCATATCTGAGATTTCCTGTATTGCGAGGTCTTGGTAATAGTAGAGAAGAAGAACATGCCGGTAGTCCCTGTTGTCGAGAGAAGATATACCCTTTATAATATCGTTTTCCGTTTCTTCTATTAATACGCTTTCCATCACGTCGTGTTTGTCTGTCATTACATCCATTTCAAGCGCAGATTCCTTCAGACGGACATTCTTTCTCCAAGCATCGATTGAGCGATGGGAGACCAATTTATAAAACCAAGTGTTGAAATAAGCAATTTCCTTTCCACTCATGATGTTCCGATACACCTCGATCATGGAGTTTTGAACAACCTCTTCTGCCTGTTCCTTCGACTTGAGGATACTGAAACTGGTTCTGTACCCCTTTTCGATTAGAGGGGTGACTAGTTGAGCAAAGGCTTCATCATCGCCGTTCCGGATCCGTATCATCAGTGCTTTTTGTTCCATGAGGAGAACCCCCTTTTTTGTTTCTACCTTTTAGGCGAAGGTGAAGTTGCTGAGGATGCACATTATAAAAAAAAAAAAAAAAGTTGAACATCAGACAAAACTGATGATTTTCGGATAATAAACACAAGGTAGCAGTTCTTCAAGTTCAAGAAACAGAATTATCTTAATTGGGTTAATTTTTACGGCTTACCTTATTGCTACGGTTAATTCAATAACTACTCTTCACACGTTATTGTCGGTACCATAAAACACACTTCACTCCAGTAGTATGTCTACAAACAATCAAACATCTATAAGAAAACCTCTGGCTAAATATAGTCAGAGGTTTTAATTCACCTATTTATTCCGAAATGGTATCTGATGTAACACAAACTCCACTACAATATACTGTACCAGCGTACCTTACTGAAGTTTTATTATTTTCAGCGAAATACAGATAAAATTGCAATGTTAGTGTGCCTTTATAGCCATAGGAATCACTATAATAATACGTGTTGGGTGGAATAATTTTTCCAGTATATACTCTATCATATTCAACATATCTACTGGCTGCTAATTGTGAAGTTTCTTCGGTCGACTCACTGCTTGAGGTAGATGATGCAGATGTTTGGTTAGCTAATAGACCTAAAGACATTAATAATGATAGACTCACAATTCCTATTAAGCTGATTATCTTCTTCATAAAAGCCCTCCATTTTTATTAGAATTAAGAACTAAAATTCCTATTTCCTCCTTCTCTCAATAGACTACATTAACACTATAATATATACCATTAAATTCCAATCGTTATAAAGTATGAATATTTAGATAAAATCCGACATTTTTTCAGAAAGTGATGAGAACGTTATGAACAGCTGTTTAGATTTTAGCGACACGATTAATTGCTTTATTTACCTGCTTGTAAGACAAAAAGAAACTGCTGAAGATTGGACGCAGGAAACGTTTTAAGGAGTAAGGTTTATCCACTGAAATTTCTATTAACAGCCCTTACATATATAAGAAAATGCTTTACTCCATTATTGGAGAAAGCAGCAGATTATTTGAAGAATAAACTAGATGGTCCGTCCGTAAACCCTCGATTCACTTACTCAAATGGCGTGCATCCCGCATACACCCTAGGTTGACATAACACCACAATTGGGAAGTATCCAATTAACTTCATTAAAAAAGAATGCCATGTAAAAGGCATCCGGTTGTTTTACTAAATCTCCCGTTAGTTTGAACAAGGTATTTTTTATATGTTTTTAAAGGCGAGTTTAACCGATGTATTTATTTGTTCTTTAAACACACCGGTATGATCTATAGCTAATAATTCCTCTTTTAAATGTTTTTCAAATAAATTAACGTTTTCTCCAAGGAACCGTTTAGCACCAAAAGAAGTCGAATAGTGATTCCCGATTATAGAGTCCAATGTCCACTTCTGATCATAAGTAGGTATTTGATGAATTTCTAAGTCGAACTTTGAATTTGATATAATTTCTTGATGGCTAACTGTTGGATGACTATATGTAATATTCCCTGCTCTCCTTTCATCCCCATACCAATGATTTACAACTTCTTGCACTTTTTGTTGCCAAGGTAAAAGAACTGCATTAGGAGAGTAATTATCTATAATGGCTATTCCGCCACCAACAGCAATCATTTCGTACAAACTTTCAAGAACCTTTGGTCTATCCATCCAGTGAAATGCCTTTGCAATAGTTACAAATCTAAAGGTTGTATTGTATTTACTTTGATATTGTTCAATATCACCAATAAACCACTCTGCATTTTCAACTCTAACTTCCTTACTGATTCTTTCGGCCTCCTGAATCATCTCAGGCTCCGTGTCCAACCCTACTATTTTTTCGAACCAATCAGAGAACCTCAATGTTAATCTCCCATCACCGCATCCCAAATCTAGCATGTGGCCATTCCCATCTAAAGAAAACTTACTTCTTAAAAATCTTATTAAAAAAGCAGAATATAATGGTCTATATCGTGAATAGTACCAAGCTGTGCCTTTAAACAAATCTTCTCCATAATCTTTCATTTAATAATCTCCCTTGTGCAAAACGCAGTTATTAACCCATAAAAAAGAGGGGTGCATTCACCTGTAAAGGCAGCCAGTTCATCAATTCAAGCTTAGTTGGAGATCGTTACAATCTTTTTTCCATAAAATATTGATTGTGACCTTTTGGATTATCCTTAATAACACCTATTACTTTAAATCCAAGTTTCTTATAAAATTCTGGAGCTTGAAAACTAAAAGTATCCAAAATAATAAGACGGCAGCCTTTCTCAATTGCTAAATTCTCAATCTTGTTTATCAATTTACTGCCGTATCTTCCATTTCGATGTTCATCAGAAACCCATAAAAAATCAATATGCATATGATGCCAGAATATCGTCGCTGTAACACCTCCAACCAATTCATCTTTTTCATTTCTTAAAACAAAACTAACATTCTCAAGTGGAGTTTTTATCTCATCTGATAAACTTCTCATATTGTGTTCAATTACTTTTTTCCTTATGTAATCACTATCTTGTTGGTTCCATTGTTGTATTATTTTCATAAATATACCTCCTCAATTAATTGGGAATTTATTGTATCACGTAACCTACCTCGTTGTTGAAAAGAAAAGTGGATATATCCACTCAAAACCTGAAAACCCATTGATTCTATCTCAGAACGGGCTTGTATGCTCCATACATAATAGGTTGACATAACACCTCGACTCGGAAGTTAGTCCCCACACCCTAACCCATACCAACCCTCACTTCTTCCTCTTTTCACCGACCCATCTTTTATTCACAAAGTATACATCGTTGATTTGACGGACTTCTGGCGGTTTCACTTTTCCTGTCCGATGAATAAATATCCAATCCTTCTTTACATAACCTTCTTCCCCAACAGATGCCCAAATTAGAAATATACAGATTGTCTTCCTCTTGTTGAATAATGTGAACTTCCATATGTTAACATTACTATAGAGGTGGTTTTTTTTGGATAATGTCACAATTTTTTTGGCTCTTTCTGGAGGATTTTTAGCTTTTATTTCCCCTTGTTGTTTACCCTTGTATCCTTCATTTATTTCATATATTACTGGAGTTTCGGTTAATGAATTAAAAGAGAATAAAGAAGCTTCTTTCAGAAAAATGATTTTGATTCATTCACTTTTCTTTTCCCTAGGTTTTTCGGTTATCTATTATATTTTAGGTTTTTCTTTCAGCAAGATTGGAAATTTATTTGCTGCAAATCAAAATTTATTGCAAATGTTTGGTGGGATATTCTTAGTTTTCATGGGGATTTTTTTAATGGGGATTATTCAACCTACTTTTATGTTTAAAGAAGCCCGTTTTAATTATAAAAAAAAATCGGCCACATATTTAAACTCGTTTATCGTAGGACTTGTCTTCTCTGCTGGATGGACCCCCTGTATAGGTCCAATATTCGGAGCAATCATGTATGCAAGTGTTTTAAATCCTGCTCAAACGTTTGTTAATGTTACCGCATACTCTTTAGGATTTTGTGTTCCGTTTATCGTAATGGCCTTTTTCATTGGAAAAACAAAATTCATTTTAAAATATTCTTCGGGTCTAATGAAATTAGGTGGATTAATTATTGTCGTGTTAGGGATAATGATTTACTTTGATAAAATGTTTTATCTAAATATCTGGACTTCAGAGATTCAATACCAAATACAATCTTTATTTCAATAAGCTAATAAGAGAGGATACGTTTAATTGTGATTAAAAGGAATGTAGGCTTAATCGTCACTGCCTTGATTATCGGTACGATGATTGTTATGTCTGTTAAATCAAATATCGATAAGACGGAACCAGACGAATATTTTGAAACTACAACAACTATTGATTCTTCTGAAACAGAGACTGGTCTTAAACAGGGCAATGTGCCACCCGATTTCGAACTTACTACACTCACTGGAGATGTTGTGAGGCTATCTGATTATAAAGGAAAAAAAGTAATCCTTAATTTTTGGGCAACATGGTGTCCACCGTGCAAGGAAGAAATGCCACATATGGAAAAGTATTATCAGAAAAATAAAGATACGGAAAACATCGAAATTATTGCTGTTAATATGACCACGGCTGAGAGACCTGAATCGGTCAGGGAATTTGTCGATGCGTACGAATTAACATTTCCAATTCCTCTTGATAAAACTGGGGAAATCATGGATGCATATAAGATAGGTCAGCTACCAATGACGTATATGATCAATACGGATGGAACAATAGCCCATCAGATCAGCGGACCAATAAATGGGAAAGTCTTAAACGAACTTGGGAATAACCTGCAGTAAAAAAATGGGTAATAAAAAAAGAAAGACGACGCCTGATGAAAAAAGAATACACTAATATACAAATAGTTGAAATCTAACGAAAAAGGCAATCTATCGTAATGATAGATTGCCTTTTCTACTTTGGTCTATAGGGGGCAATCATCAAACCCTTTGGGTCAAATGCATCGCATTATTTACGACTGGAAGTCGCCCAAAAACACCAGATTTTTTCAGGGTGTGTAGATGGGCACTCGCACAAATTCGGTGATGTTATCTCTCGGGATTTTTTATCATTCTCTGCTCTCTTTTCACTTCATTTTTTAATATCCGAAGGCAACACATTTACACCACTTTTTTGAGTGGTGTATAAATGGGCACTCTCTCTGATTCGGATGTTTTTACTCAAACAAAAAAGTCCCCTTATTTCGCGGAGGACTTTTCTTCTTTCAGTTCATATGCTCGAATTAAACTTTCTAAATCCGATCGCTTCACCGTAATCATTAATTGGTTGTTACTCATTTCATTCAAATCTTTTTTTAAACTTGCAAGATAATTTTCCAATGACTATTCCCCTTTCATCAATTCTTCAATTTCTTCAGGAGACTTACCAAGACTTTCGAGCAATGCGCGCTTCTTTTCTTGATATTCTTCAGTCACTACTGTCGCAACTGTCTCTTCTTTAGATGTATTCCTTTCGTTAAACCAATCAGGAATAACTTCTGTGCGTCCAGTTGTTCGTTTACTTACTTTTAAATCAGCAAACGTAATAGGAAATCCATCTTGGTGAATATCCCATGCTGTTTTTATTTTCGACTTAATAAAACCTAACGGATTTTTCACGGTTTCTTCTTCATTTACATAACGAATGAGCATCTGCAATTCATTTTCAGCAGCATCATTCCAGATGAGTAAAGCACCTTGATACATTTGAGTAAAGAACGGTTTATCAAAGTGGTAATCTTGCGTTAAATGGTTCAATCGTTCTCTTACATCTTCATTTTCATCATTCTTTTTCGACTTTTCAGCTGATATAGGTAGCTTAATTTCCTTTTCAACCGAATGTTTTATCGTGAATTCAATCCGGTCTATCCTTCGCCCTTTTTTGATTTCTTTAAAACTGATGTGGAGATCTGTCTTTTCGTTCACTTCTTCTATTGATTTTGTTAGAACTCTTGTTTTGAAATGATTATATTGATTGTATTTACCTTCCGTTATCCCGAATTTGAGTTTCAATTCATCTACTGGATATTCCCACCTTCCGAGGTGCTGCCACTTCTTCATGATTTCATATAAGCGAATTGAATACCCACTCCCCAATGAAAGAATGTTACTCAACTTGTAAGATGTGAACTGACTTTTTAACTGTAGTAAATAAGGTTTTAAATACGGTGAAAAAGATAGTTTAATTACACCTTCACCTTTTATGTAACGCTGACCAGCAACCCAATTCGCTGTCACAAATCCATGTTCATCAGGAATGAAAAGAGTCTTCTCTTGTAAATGCAAAGCGACTTCTTTTATTTCCTCGTATTTCGCGTGTCCTTTTAGACCCAACATTTCACTAAATTCTTTGATTGAAATGCTGTACTCTTTAAAATCTTCGTCATTAAGTTGGATCATAGACACCATTGTCAAAACAATTTTTTGTTCTCGTGCCGATAAAGGTTTGATATGACGGGCTTCGATTAATTTATTCGATTGCGTAACTATGTAATTTTCATCCACTAAAAACACTCCATTTCTGTTTTGTGGTTTTTATATATAATTAAATCCTATCAAAACCATTAAAAATAAACAATCCCACAACAATATTAATTTTGTGGGATTTGGGACCGAAAGTGTGGGATTTGAACCCGAAAGTGTGGGATTACACAACCCGAAAGTGTGGGATTTGAACCCGAAAGTGTGGGATTTGAACCCGAAAGTGTGGGATTTGAAGCTTGAAAAGCCAGTCATACGAACGCCTCAATGGATGCCTAAAACAGTTAAAACAAAGTACTTAAACAAAAGATATAAAAACAACACCAAACAACGCGCGTAAGAAACTGGTGGTGGTGGAAAATGAAATTCATTAAAAACTTTTCCAAAAGAAAAAAGCCCCTCTCAGGACTCTCTGCAAAACTATCAGTCTACTATGAATCCGAATGTGCCTAAAAGTGATTCTTTTATACGTAAGAGCGTTTTTAATAGATTTTGTTGGAATTTGTAAGAGTAAGCATTTCAACCACCTTACAAGCGCTTGTACGGCTTTTTAGGGCTTGTGGAGTTTAATCGAAATCTACGGACTGACAAACCGCGTTTTACAGCCACTTTTCCGGCAGTTCGAGACCTATCTCTCTAAATCCAAATCTTGTTTCTTCCCGTGATCAATCGATTTTTCTTGTTCCCTTTTTTGTTGGAGTGTTTCTCTCATGCCTTCAGCACCTGGACGCTCATCATCCGGTATGTACTGGTCGAATTGTTCTTTTTTCAAGACATCATGACCGAATAGTTGAACCAATACACCGGTTCGAACATGACCCACATAGGCATGCATTTTTTCTTTGGCCATGCCCAGCCCCTTGACCGAGTTGAATTTAATCGACTCTAGTGTCAATTTCAAATAAT
>Ga0209013_10004112_pt1 | contig 12797 bp, 13 predicted proteins | sample Cruoilmetagenom2_FD_187291 | JGI IMG/M metagenome (GOLD analysis project Ga0209013, IMG submission 187291) | Oil polluted marine microbial communities from Coal Oil Point, Santa Barbara, California, USA - Sample 2 (SPAdes) (version 2) | ecosystem: Environmental > Aquatic > Marine > Oil seeps ... | reverse complement strand
ATAACCTCTCCGCCAACACCTATGATATCTACTCTATACTGCTCACCGAAATTCTTCTGGATCTGGATAAGAGATCCGTCAGGTTGGATGAACTCATAGACCCATGTGGCTACAGAGTTCCAGTTATCATATACACGAAGAAACTGCAGAGCATCATCTATCGCAGCCTCTGCAGCTATTAGATTACCATGTAACGCCAGCCCTGGGCGAAAAATATTATTATTCACTATGCCTGCTATACCTCAGCAAATCTATGACTCTCAGATAAATTATTATCCAACCCAAGACTATGACTAACACCTGCAGAGAATCTCATTCCTGCTAATGAGCTAGAAGCCAGCTGGGAGCTAACAGTAGCACCAGCCTTTGCAGCCTCGAGTGTGGCGGAGTTAGATGCCTCTAGGTTTGCTATATTCACATTAGCATTAGCTACCGCAACATCTGCCTTAGCCTTAGCATGTGTAATTCTTTGTCCAATAGTCTGTATCTCAGCGGACAGTCTAGCACTCTCTGCACCAACCTCTGCTGAATACATAGAAGTAACGCCTTGGAAGGCAGCTACTTGTGTCTGGTAAGCAGATATCTCTGCCTGTACAGTCTTGCTATACGTGTCAAGCTTCAGTGCCTGCTGTTTAACCTTGAGATCTTCCCGGCTAACCCGAGCATCTGATACAGTCTTCTCTGCATCTACCTGAGTTGCATATGCCTGTATGCGCGAGGTAAAGGCTTTTACCTGAGAGTCGAAGGCATCAAACTTAATAGACTCTGCTTTAACCTGCTCTGAGTATGTGGAGAACTCTATACCCTTCGAAGCTACGAGAGAGGAGAAAGCATCTACCTCGGTTTTATATGCCTGCAGCTTCAGCTGTTCTACGTTAACCTGCTCACCTATTGCCTGTATCTCTGTTTTGTAGACCTGTACGGCACTATTAATGGCATCAACCCTGGTTGCAAAGAGCTGTACGTCAGTATTGTTTATATCATTGATCAACCCCTGGGCCTGTATCTCAGCCTTGTAGATGTCAACCTTACTAATCTCAGCCCTCACCTGTGCTTCGAAAGCTACGGAGAAGGCCTTATAGGATTCAAGCTCTACCTGAAACCTCGCTACCTCTGTGTTATATATATCGATGGAGACCTGTTGTGCAAACTTTGCTGTGTCCAGAGATCGATTCTGTATATCATTAAAGTGGCCAATTAGCAATTGCTCCAGAGAGATAATGCCAGATATGGTGGACTCTAGATTCTTCTGCTCTAGGTCTGCTTGTTTAATAGCTACTTCTCTGGAGAAATCGGAAATCTTATTCTGAGTTTCTTGAGCTAATAGGTCTAGGGCAGCCTGAGAAGATCCTGTTGGTCTGGAAAAACCTGTCTGTGCATTTGTGAAGAGTAGATCCTCTCTAGACCTGTCTTCGCGTACTCTTTCTATATTCCGAGCCCTATCCCATATCTGACTTTCGATATCTACAGGTATCCCTGTACCACCTTGGATCCTTTCTAACAACGAGTTAGTCACGGCTGTTAGGGTTGAGGAGGCGTAGGGATCTTCGGAGAAGGCGAAGGTGAACTGAGGCCTTGAGAGAATAGGGTCTGGAAGAGCCTCGGTAAAACTCGGTATGACTACTGTAGGGGCTGGGGGGATATCTAACTCTCTCAGTGTCGGGACTGCAGGTAAAGTAGTATCCGGGGCATCTGGGAAGACTACCTCTAGGTCTGTAGTAGGGGCATCCCCTGGAGTGGTTACATCGAGAGGTGCAGGCTTTTCTGGGAAAAGAAGGTTTGGTACAGGCTCATCAAAAGTAGGGGCTGTAGGTAAGTTTAAAGCCGGTACAGGGTTAAGAGATATGTCAGAAGGAAAGTTCGGAAGAGTAAGAGTAAATGCTGGAGCATCTGGTTTCTTTGGAAACTGTATTCCAAGATCATCTGTAAGTACTGGATCAAGATCTATAGTACTACGAAAGATTACCCAACGACTAGCTAATCTCTCTAAATCACCTAGAAAGTCTAAGGCTGTGTCAAGGGCATCCTCAGCCCTAACAGTAGCATCTGAAATCCCATTCTGGACTACATTAGCTGCGTTGTTATCAAAGACTCTATCTACAAAAGTTCCCATTACTTCCTCTTATATAATACGTGTGTAGAAGCTCGTGCTATCTGGACTCCAAAAAACCTCTACAAAGTGGTAGGTTGCAGCGCTGAGAGATCCGTCTGTAATTCTATTAGTCCCAGAGCCTGAATAAGCTATGACAGGGGTGCTACTAGGCCCTGATGCTCTAAAGATCCAGACCTTTCTCCATGCTACCGTGGGGTCTGTAGGTGCGGCGAAGGTTACTGTAATTACAGGACCGCTTGAGTTAGAGGTGTGGACTTCTACTGCCTCGTCCATAGTAATTGTAAATGAGGTAGTAGACCCGTGATCTGTTACTGTAGCACCGTTAAAGCCACCACCACCGGTAGTTTCCTTCCAATCTGCAGAAGTACTAGTGCCTACAGCAACATAGCCTACAGAGCCTGTAGTATCTATAAAGTGCTGCCCAACATCTGTTGGTGTTGTTGCCGGGGCTGCTGTGCCTGTTTCTATATGTTTTGCCATTACCTTCTTTTCCTTCCGTAAACCACGGGGTAGAGTTCTATCCCCCTGAGGTCAAATTGAGTTGCATTATTGTCTATCAGTTCGAACTGCCATGTAGAGCCTTCTAACCCTTTGCCTAGTTTTACATACTGCATATCCTGGACAGATGTAACTGTGTTAACCTTATACATCACCTCTAACCTTTCATCTGTTTTTACTACAACGACAACTTCTCCATCACTTTGAATTCCAAGGTAAATCTCTGGAAAGTTCTTCAAGGACGAAGTACCTGCATCTATCCCTGCAGTCTTAATACGTGATGTTATATTTGCAAGGTTGTCTGTAGTTCCGCCCATCTTAAACAACCCACTATCGTTGACCATGTACGTATTGTCATTCAGCGTAGTCATGGAGGTGAAGTTATAGTTAGAGTAGTTCCAGATGCTAAAAGTCTCAGGATTAAGAACCCAGCCTGTATACTCTCCTCCCAGTTTATTAGGGAGACTCATCATCACAATACCCTCAGAAAGGGCGATAGAGAGGACTTGTGCAGGGGTGAGGGTCTCGGATATTGTTAGGCTGCTTGTTATAATCCCAGTGACAGAGTTTAGCTCACCTTGAGTATCTGCTATTGTGAGCGCTTCAATAAAAAGCTCTAGCCGTTTAGCAGACTCTGCGACTATATCAGATACATTCACAACCTCTGCCAATGTCTCCAGCATTGCATGTGAAATTATATCACTGAGGAGCATGCCTGCTAGGACAATGTTGGATGCCTGGAGCACTGTAGTATTTATATCAGATGCTGACAGCTGCTCAGCTACCAGGGTTATGTATGTAGGTATTGCAGTATTTAGATCATCTAACGTAAGATCCTCAGATATTATGCCATTCAGCAGAATATTCAGGATATCGTCAATTACTACAGCTTCTGAGACTGAGTCGGCTGTGAAGAGTGTGGGGAGAGAGGTATGAAGTATTGAGATGCCTTCCTGCAAAGCAGCATGAGCCACCGCAGCGGCTGTGTCATCTACCACCACAGCCTCAGAGAGGAAGAAAGTTAGGGATTGGGCGAATGCATGGGAGACACTAGTATCTTCTGCTATGGTTTCATTTACTGCTGCCATAACCACCCCCACAGTATCGTCGATAGAGACATCTTCAGAAATAGTTTCAAATACGGTTGAGAAGCCTGCACCATTAAGCTCTGCACCATTGATTTCAAACCCATTAATTGCCATCAGCTACTGAGTACATTACCATTACCATCTACCAATACGTCGGTACCGTCAGTCAAAATACGATCAAACACTCCGTCTATATCAGTCTGCAACTTCTCTAAACCACCCGCAGTTAATCTCAATTCTATAATGGATCCAATAGGCCATGTGAGAGCACTGGTGCCCTCTTGAGCCCTGGTGATATCCCAGTTTGAGTTTATCCCTGTGGTTCTTGTTACCTTTACAATCTCTATCAGAGAGCCAGCAACGTTTGTAAATGTCGCAAAGAAATACTCACCAGTGACAGACTCCTCTACCAACGGGAAATTAGCGCCAGAGATAGCAAGGTTAGTTGTATCTCCAGACGCGATACTAATTGCCGTAACTAGGCTATCATTATTGGAAAACTGTTGGGAGTCAGTAGCCACGATTATACGTCAGCGATGGTAAATGAGTATGTTACATTCAATACATCAGAGATCAACATAGCCCTTACAGCAGCAAACTTACTAGCTGCCATCAGTATTCCAGTTGTACCTGCCTTAGTATTGGTAGAGACTAAGCCTGCACCATAAACATTATCTGCGGTACCGAAGGTGAAGACTGCAGGACTTGCAGTATTACTAACTGCTTGACTAGTTACACCTGCATCAGTCCACGTAGGCCGTGCGCCTTCTGTATACTGTGTTGTTACCTCATCTGCTTGACCAGAGGCCCAGAAAGAGTTAGCTGGAGTACCACCGCCGTCTGCAGTATCTGCAGCAGCTGGGGTATAGTTATTACCAAAGATGCCTACGTACCAGGTAGAGTTCTGAGTACCGTTAGATAGCGTAGCATCTAAGATATGATCTAAGCCTTCATTGACCACTATATTGGGGTCGAATTGGATACCCTCTTTATCATCGTTGATCCAGTGTTGAAATACACCACCGACTGTTACTTTTGCTGCTGGGAGATACAAACCACCATCTTCCATCATTTCATACTTCTTACCTAATATTTCTTTTCTAAGACTTTTCATCTGATTACCTATGTTATTGTGATACCATTTCTGATTATAGTTCCTACGGCGAGGTCTCCCACGGCAGTTCTCTGAGTTCCCTCTGTTCCTTTTAACAATGCTATGTAACGGTTTATTCCATCAGATTGGACAAACGTTGCAGATGCGGTAGTTGATTCCGGGATTGCAACGTGCTTCTCTGACATGTTAAGGAGTAAGCCATCATTATAAAGAGCAAAGATTCCTCTACTTGTGTGGACGAGCCACTTAAACCCAATGGGGGTATTCTCGATAAAGAGATATGCTCCTGGGATTCTAACCTCTGAGCCTGGTATAATTTCAACGGGTTCCTTCTCAGTCAGACTAGCTCTGAGGGGATCTTTACCGGCCAGATAAAAAATACTACCTGCAGAGACCCAAAGGCCCCCTTGTACTGGGCAGACAGCAGTAATAGGCTTATCAAAATAAAAATAGTTACGCCTATAGTCAAACAGGTCATACATCAAAGGCTGTGAATACCAAAGGATATTCTGATCAGCTATGTACATATGACCTTGGGAGTACTTTACGATGCTACCGGGTGGGGGCGGTTTGAGGTTCTGAGTTCTAAGTAGTTTGCTACCGGAGAAGACAGAGCCTATGGAGTAAGTTGTGACACCATTAGGCACAGTACCTACCAGGTAGAAGTCAGAGCCATTTGTGTCTGTAGAGTAGATGTCTACATGGGTAACACGAGCATCAGGGGAGAAGGGGATGTTTGAGAGGCTTATACCTCCTGAAGAGGTTAATTCAATAACCCCAGGGGTAGGGTGATTACCGCTCTCTTCGCCAGAGGCTAGTCGGTAAACAGTAGTTATTTGGTAGATCCCAGCTGAGAGGACACCTACACCAACAGCGAGGGTCGGAACACCGGCAGGTATCTGGATACCCCAGTTTTCTACAACCCCTGTTGAGCTTATCTTTAGTTTTGTGTTATTAGAGATAAGAAAGACTGTAGAGTCAACCTTATCATAAGAAACTCGGGTTTCCCCTATAAACTCACCAAGAGATGTTATGGTCTCGTTAGCGTCTATTGAATGGAGTATACTATTCTTCACACAATAAGCCTTATCCCCATCAGACCATATAGAATGGTAGATGCCAGAATCTAGCAAGGTGAATCCCTGCCTCTTCTGCATATGGTTCGCTTTATCGAAGTCTACATTATCTGCTTCCTTCAGGTATTCTAGATTACCTTGACGAGGCTTAAGGACGTTATCAATACCTTTGAAGCCGTCCTGTACTATTGTTCTAGGATGTGAAGGCATTATAGCCCTCCGTATCTGACCGTACGATTATTTGTACGTCTCTTCCTCGTATCAGAATACGCATTTGCAGACTCCGGGAAGGTCTTGTTAAATAATGCTAAATGCCTATCCGAAGATGTTGGGTCCAGAGAGTTTGCCTCGTCCTTGCCGAAAGCTAGGAAGGCGGCGTAGTGTAGCATTAGGATCTGAAACTCTGACCGTAAGGCAGCTTCTGGGGATAGGTTGTTCGATGCCCAGTCTAGGGGGACTAAGGGGAGACGGTTAACCTCTAGTTCTAATGTATCTGATGCGATAGGGATATCTACCAATCGGATAGAGCCAGAGGTGAAGTCTATTAAGTATTTATCCGGAGTACCTGTACCATTCCTCCAGTGCCTATTACAGAGTTGTAGATCTTGTAGATCTGTCCTCTCTAGGTCTTTGTCTTCTGTAACTAGCCTAGCCCATGTTATCCTTAAGATTCTAGGATCATAGACATATGTATGGTTAGTGGCAGTTACTGATATGTCAAATTCTGTAAAATATCCATGAGCTGGGAGAATCCTTCGATAAACCTGGTTAATAGCCTCATTGATATATGAGGTCAATTGCTCATTAGTCCATCTTAATAACTGAGCCTCATCGTCAGCTTTGTCAATGGTAGTCCAGTCAATACCGTGACCACCAGTGTCATCCAGTATTGACTCTCTTAAGTACTCGATAAGCTCAAGAAGCGTCATTATCTTCTGCTTTCTCTACTGCGCCCGTCTCATCTTGAATCCGGTACCAAACCTCTCTTACATACTGTTGGTTGGCTTTCTTTCCCAATTTCTCGGAGATTGCGCTTACTTTGGGTACACCATTCATTTTGTTAAAAAAGGACTCATTGCCTTCTTCCATAGCTTCGAGAATAGCACCTTTGATCTCTTCTTTAGCTAAGGCAATATGATCCATTTTAGCCATAACTTCTGTAGTAACACCTACAGACCCATTGCCAGTAATCATATCTTCGGAGATACAACGTTGTGCATACGCATCACTCCACGCGAACTCCGGTAAATCTTTCCATTCACTGCCTACCAGGAATACGTGACCAGATAGCAGAGCTATCCGTACATCTTCACCGGTTGTTGATTTAAATCTTTTCATATATCTTCTCTAGTTGATAAAGGCCCACGTCCTTGTGGAGAGAGATCCTACTTCTTTATAAACGTATTAGCCTTCAGAGAAAGCTGCACGTCCTTCTACATAATATTCTACTACTAACCTAGCATCACCAGTTGTTGGGGCTGTGCTAACGCCAGTCCAGATAACATCAATAGTATCTAATGCTGTGTATGCAAAGCCTGTTACGTCTAAAGCTGTTGCGCCCAGAGCAGTAATATCTACAGGTGTTGCAGAGTATCTATCGACATCTCCGGCATCTCCAATATCCATAACATCAGATGTTGCAGAGTTCCATACAGTATCAATAATCAAATATCCACCAACAACTACAGCACCTTCTGGTACAGTTACTGACGCAGCAGCAGTAGCAGAAGTTAAGTCGGCGAATCCAAAGGCAGCTTCAGCAACGATAAGTTCCTGGCGACCTGGTAGTAAAGTTACAGCCATTTTAATATTCCTATAAATTAGGTAATGTTTAAGATAACTCGTAGCCCCACATCACCAAAGGGGACTACGAGATTAGAGTTACCTACCTTTGAGCGTCAGCTAAGGCTTTATCAATTTGCCGCCTACGACCACTTTTGGCCTTAGCAGCATTTCCGACTAAACCTCCGAAGAAGCTGCCGAGTCTTGATACTTTCCTCTTAGCTTTGTTAGCTCTTTTGCTTCGTTTAGAAGCAGTACCATCTTGTGGCATAAGAAGCCCCTTAGATAGCGTGATCTACTGCGAGTACTGCGAAGTCTTCTACACTCTTATCATAGATGCTGTAGAATTTAGGCTTCAGATACCCGAACATTTTATCAACACTGATACCAGGAGAGCTGTCATAGTTGAAGAACTTCTCAGCCCACTCAGGTTGGCCCAAATCAGCCATACCCAGAGCCTGACCACCACACACTAACATACGACTACCGTCGATAGTGTTGGAGGCACCCCATTTATCAACACCAGAGGTTTTACCCAATGTGGTATAGACTAAGCGATGCTCATGGAAGATCATACCGTCAACAGTAACAGTACCACCAGAGAAGAATGGATTGTCCATAGATCTTGGCAGACCAGTGATAACAGCACGTTGGAAGTCTGCATCTTTCTTCAACTGAGCTAATGCTTCAGGTCTTACGAAAGCGATGTAGAACTCTTTACCACCAGCCATCAAAGGTTTGATGTAATGAGTCTTGGCATAAGTACCAATGTCAACAACGTGTGCATAGGTCAACACATCTGCTGCCAGCATAGCTGAAGTATCTCCAGCCAGTAAGCCCCCAGAAGCTGCGTTTACACGCTGATGCCTGTTAGTGGTCGGGGCAGATACGTCAGATGCGAAAGACAGAGATGCAAATGCACCTGAGGTACGAGGAGAGCCGTCGTTGTTCTCGCCATAACTAATACCAGACATTGTTAAGAATGCTAACTGGTCTAAACGGTTTGCTAACCAGAAAGACAGACGTTCCCGAGCATGCTCACGGAATTTGATAACAGTCTTCTGTTCTGCCAGTTTACCTTTTTGTCTTACTTGATGAGAGACAAGGTCGATGGTGACTTTGTCATTATAAGACATCATCTCCTCTTCGTTACCTTCACGCTCATTATCGCCGATTACGCCATCTTCAACCAAGTCAGCCAACAGGTGCATGATAACTTCTTCACCACGTTCAGTCTTGGTCAGTTCGGTAATACGTTGGATTACGTTGTTCTCTTCTGTGCCTGTGAATTTAGAGATAAAAGCTTTATCCCTTGCTTCCATCCACAGATCTCTTGACCAGACGAGTTTCTGGTCTGCAGTCAAAGCTGCGAAATTTGTTAGTGCCATTGTCTTGTTCCTGTGTTATTTTTTAGGGGGGGTTTGTTTAGCAGATATGCTATTTAGATTATGTATTTCGGAACAATGGCCGCCTCAGTTACGCCGAGATAGCGAAGGCCGATTTAAGTTCGGGAACTTTGAAATGGGGCGGGGTTGAGGGAATTTAACCCCCTAACCACTATAGTTTGGGAACCCTCCGGGGTGGGCATAGTCCTAATTGGCCAGAGGCCTGGAGGGTTTATTCATCTTATTATGCGATTATATCACCACGAAGAATCGCTTTCTCCTTCTTAGTAAGAGTCTTATACTGTTTCTCGTTTAAGCTCTCTACCTTTACATCATCTACACTGCTATCCTTGCCTGACCGACTTCCTCTACTCTTGGGGGGCTGTTTATTATTAGCATCTACCGCTCTCTTCCTAGCCTTCTTAGTCCTCTTCTGTCCTAAGGCTTCTTTATTACTAGGCTCATCATCCCGATATAAAGGGAGGATCTTTTTAACAGCTAGAGCTAGTGCAACATCATGTGGTTCACCCTGCGTGATATACCCAGCCATTAACGAGTTTACAGTAGCTAATGCTTCTTCATTATAACTCTCAGCCTCTTGATCTAGAAAAGGGTACTCAGCCTCAAGGTCTTCTACCAAAGTATCTACTTTGGCTTGCATAATAACCTCGGAGGTCCCTTGCTTCCCGGCTTCGACAGCATTACTAGTCTCTGCCTTTAGCTCTGCCAAGAGTTCCTTCTTCTGTTGTTGCTGTATCTCAACCCGAATCTTAGCGGCGGTGTCTTGATCTCCTGCTAGAAGGGCTGTGTCAGCTTCTAAAGATTTTGCTAGATAGTCGTACTCAGGGAGCTGTGCTTCTTGCTTAGCTGGAGCTGCAGTAACCTGGTTCTTTAGCGCTTGTGCTAATTGCTCCTCTGCATAGTCAGCTCTATCTTTCTGCTCCTCTCTCTGAGCTATTACCCTGTCGAGACGAGACTTAGGGACTCGGTTGTCTTTACGCGATTGCTTTGGGCTCTTATCGCCCTCTTCGTCAGCTTCATCATCGTCGGCATCATCCTCGCCCCCGTCTTCTTCTTCTTCTTCTTCGTCTCCGGAATCCTCTTCCTCCTCATCATCATCCCTTTCTTCTTCTTCAGATTCCTCTATATCCTCTTCTTCTTGATCTTCCTCTTCTTTCTCTGGTAAATCTACGATAAAATCTCCGCGAGAAGCTCGCATTTCTTCATCATCTCTCTCAGCCATTTGCTAACCTTTTACTATAGTTTAATAGAATACAGAGTTTACGTACTCTGAAATCGAAAGACCCTAAAGCCACCGAGAATCCCCAATAGCCTTAGAGTTGGGGTATAGACAACTAAAAACCGAAAAAGTTCAATTACCACCTAGCTTTAGCAGATCTTGTATCTATGTGGGTAAAAGTGCCATAAGACCCTATACCAAAAGTGGTAGAATACTGAGAGTTTAAGAAGTTGTATATGTTCTGAGGGGGCACTCCTGCTACCTGTACATCTGCTGCCCTACCTAATAAGTGTTGAGAAGTCTTACCTCCACCTACCGCTTTATTATGCTTCTCACATCTGTAACCCGAGGTAATCTTAATAGCCTTACCAAACCTGGCACGAAGGTCTTCTAACACTGTAAGTAGCTCTGCATCTACCGTATCCCCTCCGCACCCACAATGACATGCAAACTCCTTACGGAGGAAATGTCGTGATAATTTTGTCATAAGAGACCTCGGTTAGGTAATGCCTCTACCCCTATCTCCGGTACTGGCGCTGGTTGCTCTGGAGCCACTGGTTCAGAGCTTTGTTCTAGAATAGCATCAATCATTGGAGCCAGTGCAGGATTAGTTTGTATAGCTACTGCGATGTCAGAGGCTGTCTTAGCTGCTGCAGCATTCTTGTTCTTTGCCTCGCCCAACAGTTTCTGGATTGTTGCCTCAAGCTCTGCTACTTTAAGGTCAGCTTCTTTCTTAATCTGCTCCTGTTGCTCTTTACTCTGCTCTCCAGTAATCTTCTTAACAATTTCTTGTTTTCTGCTAAGGGTACTCATCATTACCATTTCATCATCCGGAATCTCAATACCAAACTTACGCATTTCGAGAGCTTGGGCAAACTGGGCATTTTGGAAGGTAATTTGAGTTGGTACATCGGCAATAACTACATCATACTTACCTCTCGTAAGATCATTAATTATTACATCATCCTCATCTACCTGGTTGATTGTAACCTCTTCGTTCTCCTGGCCCTGCTCAGATGTTGTTATTAGGAACGTCCGCTCATCTGTCATGAACTGTTGCATCAATGTCTTTATCTTCTCAGCAACCATATTTCTAGTTCGGAATAGGTTATCAATAGGGCTCGCTAGCGACACAGCAGCTTGTTGTATACGACCTTGTATGGCTACACCAGAGACCTCGTTCCCCTGTTGTCCTGAGAAAGCCTCACTAACCCCTGAGATTAGGCGGATCAGTTCTATAGCGGTGTTTACTAAGTCTTTTAGACCTGTTGGGATAGGATTGGGGTCAATCTTCTTTGGGGGATTACTTCCCCTCTGATGCTCTACTATGAGTCCTGTCTTGCCTCCCTCTGCCTCCAAATCCTCTGTATCCATATTCGTGAGGGTACCCTCTTCTACTGTCCATCCACTATTTGCTGTAGTGTTCACAATATGGAGAATCTGAGAGAATGTTTTGTTCAACATATCCTGAGTTTTTATCAGGTTATCAACCATTCCAACAGTAACACCCCGGCGGAAATAAGGAAAATAAGGTACAATTGTAAAGGTGTCGTAAGGAGACCAATCATCATGCAGAACAACAGTAGATGTCGTAACAGTCCACCTGACTCTTTTAGATAATTTCTTTGTAATCTCTGTTCCATTTTGTCTCGCAATCTTCTGCGCCTCACTAGCCGACATCTTATCAGGGACTGGAGTAAAATCTCCTGATTCGATATCAATCCAGAACCTTCTCATTTGAAGCTTCCACTGTTGTCTCTCTAGAACCCTGACATGTTCTTCTCCAGCTTCATCCACGAAGAATGCATTATGCGAGAAAAGGCTGGCAAACTTATTCCTGCCCACGCCTTGACCATCATCACCAAAATCTGGCTCAGACTCTAAATCTCTCTGAACCTCTTTGAACTTCTTAGTCCCATAAGTTTCTTTAATATCGCTAATGAGCATCCATTTAGTAGTGATTACATCGGACCACTTGGATGGGTCATAGTCCTTAGCATCTGGATCAGGGATAACACCTAGTGGGTCTAGGGTTTCTATTCGGACCTCACCAAAGAAGTTCTCATCGAAGTCCATCCGGATGTCAAAATACCCCCTCTGTTGTATCATACCATCGCTAAAGACTTGGCTCTCCAACCATGGGAACTTATTCTGGTCTACTATAAACATACCGAGCTTAGTCAATACATCTGATATATCCTGCTCTCCAGCCTCTCGAGGCTTATAAGCAATATCCATCCTACTCTGAGTCTGGGTACCTATAACTGTGTTTACTGTAGAGAATATGATATTCTCCTCTAGCCAAGGCTTACTTACGGCCTCCAGTTTACCCTTTTCCTCAGCAGTCCAGTGTCTCCCAGCACCAAGATAATACTCTTCAGCTAATTTAGCCTGTTTCTGATAATCTTCATGACCCCGGATTAGTGCATTCTTATACCTGGCCCACTGTTTCTCTGCAATCTGTTGTTTCTTTACTCGATCTGTTCCGGTTATCATTATGC
>Ga0209013_10004110_pt1 | contig 12798 bp, 9 predicted proteins | sample Cruoilmetagenom2_FD_187291 | JGI IMG/M metagenome (GOLD analysis project Ga0209013, IMG submission 187291) | Oil polluted marine microbial communities from Coal Oil Point, Santa Barbara, California, USA - Sample 2 (SPAdes) (version 2) | ecosystem: Environmental > Aquatic > Marine > Oil seeps ... | reverse complement strand
CAGCCAATGTAAGTCTGAACGGTACTTCAGTTCCATCCTCACCTTCGGGGATTTCGTTCATGCAGAAGACCCGATCCTCAAATCCTTGGAAACCGCACCTGTAAGATTCTATCTCTCCTAAGTGAGCCTGGAATTTTTCTACAAGATCCTCTGGTACAGGGCCGTTAAACTTCACATATAGTGGCAGAATGCGTGTGTCCCCGGGTAAGTTCAGGAACACGAGCTCGATTGGTTCCAGGTCAAATTGAAGACAAGCAAACTCGGTAACGTTGATGGGATGATCCTCATAATCTCCGGCTGTGCCGGTGGAATCAGGGTCACCCAGGGCATACCAGTCATCAGTCACTAAAATTCTCATCGTGAAGGACCCTAGATTTCCGTATAGCACACCGGGCGATAAAACCATCGTATGGTTGGCGCCGGGTGCCACTTCTGGGATGGCTTCATATCCGCCCGGGTTGGCGGGACCCCAGCCGTAATGGGGGATGATGACCAGGTCGTATCCAGATGCCGGTGCTGATCCCATATTGGTGACGGTCACTTCAACACCTACATAGTCGTTGATGGGGATAGTGGTGGCGCTCAGGACAACGTTGGTGATCTCCAGGTTGGCGGGGCCGATATTGGGCCCAAACTGGAACTGCCATCCGAAGTCAAGATTGGTCCGGGCCTCTCCTTCTATGATTGTTACTTCGTATTCACCCCCTGTGGGGAGGGTAAAGCCTCCCGGGATCAGGAGTGAGGTATTAGGTTCCACCAGCGGGTCAATACTGATGCAGTGGGTGCCCGCGTTGGGTGAAGGCAGGAAGAACTGGTAAGTGCCGTCCGCCTGGGTTAATGTGGTCAGATCAGCGCTTGCAGTGGCGCAGGTGCCAGCGCCGTATACTACCTCAACTCCTACGAAGGGTGACTCACCGGGATCCTGGATCGTGTCTCCGTTGTAGTCATGCCAGACATATCCAGCCAGGGTAGCGGGATTCTCTGTATATCCGCCTGTGGCGCCCAGTTCCAGGGAGCCGAGATCGGCAGCTGAGCCGTGTGGGCGGGGTTCGTTTCGCTGATCCATGGGTGGAAAGAAACCCGAGGCAGCATTTTTCGCTGGACTGCTGGGATGGAAAGCATGGGTCAAGGTCGGGCCGCCATTATTTGCCAACGGATCGAGCAAGGGGTCATCATTGATCGTAAAGCCGTCGCAACTGCCGTCATTATCTAGATTGTCACCATGGATAAGGCTTGTAGCGGGGTAACTGCAGTTTTGAGGCAGGTTATCTGCAATAATTGAATTGAAAATGGAGATCGTGTCCGTAGCAGACCAGACTGCACCGGATGATATACCAACATTTGAAGCTATCGTGGAATAACTTATCGAAAGATCGCCGCTGGTCATGATCGCTGCACCGCTGGCGAGACCTGAAAGTGTGGTTGAGTTACCAGAGATCGTACTGTTAACGATTGACAAGTTCCCGCCATAAGCATTGGCGATCCCACCGCCAGATTGGCTGGCGATATTACCAACAATTGTGCTGGCATCAATGACAGCAATGCCCAGGTTTTGGATAGCGCCGCCCGATTCGCCGGGAGAATTTGAGATATTCACTTCATTATTCATCAGGGTGCTGTTCCTGACTGTTAGATTTCCCAGATTATAGATCCCGCCGCCGTTTTGCATGGCTCGGTTGTAATCCAGAGTGCTGTTGAGCACGAGTACAGTCCCCGCATTGAATATCGCTCCTCCCGAATTGAGGATTTCAGGTATTGTATCTGCGGGATTCATAGCCAGTCCGTCATAAAGGACGATGTCATTCAGGGTCAGATCTCCTCCCTGAGACACATGGAAAAGTCTAATTGCTGATTTCTGGGCTGTGGTGCTTCGTCGAACCGTGGCGCCGTTGCCGTTGATGATGATCGAGCTGGTGATCGAAGGGGTGCCGTTGTTACCGTCAATGGTATTATCCACAACTCCCAGCTGATAGACGCAACCAGGATCCAGGTTGATGGTGTCCGTACCTGGGCCATTGTTATTGGCCTGATTGATGGACCAGATCAGGAAATCGGTTGTGCAGGCTGGTGGGGGTGTTTCGGGAAGGCATCCTGTTAGCAACAGACTTAAGACGATCAAGGCAGCTGCTAACCAGATGGACTTGTTGAATGAGGACATCATTTACCTCCAGATATGTTTGTTAGTGTTCCTTCACTATAAAAACGCAAACAAAAGGGATAATGTTACAACAAGTAAGGTATCAATATTGAGTGTAACCTAAAATCTTATCGCTGAGGCATAAAAAACCCCGGAGTTTGTTATTGCTCCGGGGTTAATATGCTTTCGTTATTTTCAATCTTAATTCAATCCCAATACCTTCTCAGCCAGTTTGGTGCCTTCTATCCGGGCCTTGATCTTGGCAAAGGCGATCTCGCGGGAGGTGCCGCTATCATCGGCAAAGGGGCTGAAGCCGCAGTCGTCGGTGGTGCCTAGCTGGGAAATTGGGATGGATTTTTCTTCACTGCCTCAGGCTGAGATCTCGATGAGGGTAATCAACAAATAGCTGAAATATTAATTACCTCCAGATTTATTTATTCCCCCAGCTCAGGCCAGATCAGTTACAGGTTCAGGATTCCAGCAGCTCTTTTATTCGACCAACCTGGCCATCGGCCAGGCGGACCTTGATGCCATGGGGGTGCGTTGGGGATTTAGTTAAAATCTCTTTCACAAGACCTTCGGTTAATCTGTTGGTTTTCTGGTCCTTTTTTAACACGATCCGGACTTTTGCACCAATTTTGATTTCAGTTCGTTTAATTTCTTTCATGAATTGATATTTCCCGGAAAAGTATTATTTGTGGCGAAAATGAACAAATATCCGCCCGAAGTTTTTATCATCTTTTTCAACGCGGTGATATAAATCCCGGATATGTTTTTGATTCAGGAACCTTAATACCCTTTTCTTCAATTGACCGCTGCCCTTGCCGGGAATAATTTCAACTAACTTGATCCGGTTTTCAATTGCTTCTTCTATCACCCGATTGAGCTGCTCTTCGATGATTTCGTTCCGATTGTAGATCTCGTGAAGGTCCAGTTTTAGCTTGGCCATTAATCCTTCTGGTTCATGGACAGGTATAAGGCTTCAACTTTTTCTCTGGCCCAGGGAGTCCTTCGGAGGAATTTTAGGCTGGATTTCAGAGAAGGTTCATGCGTAAAACAGCGGATATTTATCCGCCTGCCCAATTCGCTCCAGCCGTAACGCTCAATGAGGCTGGTGACGATCATTTCCAGAGTAATGCCATGAAGTGGGTTGTTCGGTTGAGTGCCGGTCATGTTTTCGATTATATCCTTTTAACAATACAGCCGAGAGTCAATGAATAAACATGGATGTGGTTGCTACTATTGGAAAACAAAAGAACCACTCCATATGAGTGGTCCTTTTTAGCTGGCGGGGACGACCGGATTCGAACCGGCGATCTCGGCCTTGACAGGGCCGCATGTTAACCGCTACACCACGCCCCCAGCGAATTTCAATTTTATCATATTAGGTTTTCAAGTCAAGATTACTAAAAGACCGGTTGACGCTACGCGTCTTGACCGGAGAGTTGAGACCGGTGGATGTTTCACATCCTGACCGGAAATTTGAGTTAGATTCCAGTTTCATTGCCCCCATCGCTTAATCCCGGTCTCATTATCCCAGTCTAAAGGTGTAGCGTCCCCCGTCTTCTGTCTTCGGTCGGGATGCAAAGCATCCCCTAAAACTCCCCAACATCTCCCACTCGGAAGTATTCCATTAAAAGCATGCCGCCCAAGGTGGTGACCATCAGGATCGTGCTCAAGGCCATGGCCTGGCCGTAATTCAGGGCGCCCGGGCGGGATAATAAACGGTAGATTACCACCGGTACAGTAGGATATTCTGGGCGAGTGATCAATGAACTGGCCCCAAATTCTCCGATCGAGATCGTAAATGCAAAAGTAGCGGCTACCAGCAGGGCTCGGCCTATCAATGGTAGATCGATCTCCCGGGTGATCCGCCGGGGTGATGCACCCAGGACCGCTGCCGCCTGCCTTAATTTTGGTTGTATGCTGGCTAAAGCCGGGGTCAGACTGCGGACCACAAAAGGAAAAGCTACCAGGGTGTGGGCGATAGGTACCAGCAGAGGGGAGGTTCGTAAATTGAGCGGTGGTGTATCCAGTGCCACCAAAAAGCCCAGGCCAAGGGTCACAGCTGAGGTGCCCAGCGGAAGCATTAATACCGGATCCAGGATCTTGTCCAGGAGCGTGAGATTCTTCTTTGCTAGAGCCCAGGCAGCAGGCAATCCCAACCCCAGGGCCAATATCACAGTGATCAGTCCGTATCCCAGAGAAACTCCCAGCGCTGTTGTGGGAGGTACATAAAAGAGCGACTCGCGCGGATTTTCTCCAAGAGCCCGGTAAAATGACAGTGTTGGAGGTGAACCCGGATCAGATCCGCTGAAAGATTTCAAACCCAGGGAGGCCAGGGGACTGATCAAAAACACCAGCAAAAAGACGATCATAATGCCGGCCAGGATCCTGCTCCTAGGGGATGTCAGCGGTCGCTGGCTTTTTTCCCGGGAGGACAATTCAACGGGCTGATTTATGCGCCTTGTCAGGCGGGTGTAGAGAATGGTCAGGATCAGTGTGAAAACGATCTGAAGAAGGGAGAGAGTGGCAGCCAGAGGTAGGTTGAACAGGCTGATGGTCTGGTAATAGATCTCAACTTCCAATGTGGCAAAAAGGGGTCCGCCCAAAACCAGCACAACTCCAAAAGATGTGAAATCAAAAATGAATACCAGCAATGATGAAGCTGCGATGGCTGGCAGAAGCAACGGCAGAGTGATCTCCCACAGAGTTTTCCAGCGGTTGGCTCCCAGCACACGGGCCGCTTGTTCCAACTGTGGATCCAGGCGGCTCCAATAATCACCAACTATCCTCAAGACAATGGTGGTGTTGTAAAAGACATGAGCGGTCAGGATAGCGGCGAAGCTGTTCACAAACTGGATTGGCGGGGTCTCCAGTTTGAGGATTTGCATCAGGACTTCATTAACCCATCCATTGGGTCCTAAGAAAGCATAAAACCCGGCCGCCACAACCAGGGTGGGCATTACAAAAGGCACACCTGTCAGGGCTCGGAGTAATCTTTTTCCTTTGAACTGAAATTTTCCAAATAAATATGCGCCTGGTAGGCCAACTGCCAGGGTCAAAATTGTGGACAAAAAAGCCTGTTTAAAGGTAAAACCGACCACTCTGCTAATAGTGGGAGATTTAAAAACCTCCCATAGGCCTGTCAAGGCCTTACCTTCAATTCGGGCAAAACTGAGCTGGGAGATCCTTGTGAGAGGAAAGAAGAAGAACATTCCCAGGAATGCTGCGGGCAATAGCCAAAGCAAGTAACTGGGAACTTTTGAGTAGAGAGAGGAGGGTTTCATTTTTTTGGTCATGATACGGTTTCCTCAGAAGGAAATCGTATCGTCAATTAAATTTTTCCTACCGCAGTACAGCCTCGGTCCAATCGTTGATCCACTTTTCACGGTTTGCTGCGATCATGTCAGGACTGATATCCGCTGTGACTTCCGGTACTTCGAGGTATTTCCGGAAAGTTTCTTCCAATACGGCATTATCATTAACAGGGAAGACATACATATTCAGGGGGATATCCTCCTGGAATTCTGGTGAGAGCATGTAATCAATCCACTTTTCTGCCAATTCCCGGTTGGGTGTTCCATTCAGAATACCCACAAACTCGATTTGGCGGAAACAAGTTCCCGGCGAGGTGACAGCCGCCGTGGGGGCATCGTCCAGCGGCTCTTCCGCAAACAGTACTTCAAATGGAGGACTGGAACCGTAGGAGACCACAATTGGATCTGTCCCGCCAGCCTGGCTGAAAGCGCTGTAATAAGCGGTTTCCCAATCATTGACGATATTTACCCCGTTTGCCACCAGTTCATCCCAATACTCCAGATAGCCATCCTCCCCATAATATCCTATGGTGGTCATTAAAAAAGCCAGACCGGGGGAAGAGGTTGCAGGATTCTGCACGGTCAGCAGACCTTGATAATCCGGATCGATCAAGTCCTCTAGTGAATCCGGAGCAGCCAGGTTATTCTCAATAAAATATGATTTTTGGTAATTGAGGCAAACATCCCCAAAATCTACCGGTAAGGCCCGATAACTCTTATCAAGAACGAAGACCGGGTCGATCTCTTTCAGGAGCGGGGATTGATAAACCTCAAATATATCCTCATTCAGAGCCCGGCTCAGGAAGGTGTTATCCACTCCATAAAAAACATCCGCCAGCGGGTTTTCTTTGGAGAGGGCAGCCTTATTAACCGCTGTTCCTGTATCACCTACCTCCAGGAATTGGACGTCCACATTATTTTGCGTTTCAAAAAATGCCACTACGGATTCAGAAACTGCAAATGAGTCATGGGTCATGACCGTTAGGATTCTTGGTTCTTCCGGGGTTGCCTTGCAAGCCGCCATCAGAAAGACTAGTCCTGCCAATAAAATTCCCGTTCTTTTCATTTTAGGTTTCCTCCTGCGGGGATGTGCGCGTGTGGATCACAGCCAGCAGTCCGCTTTCCAGGTGAACTGTGGCTCTTTTTTCAATAAATTGATTGCTGATCCCCCGGGAAAATCCGAACTCAAGGGGTTCATTTTTAAGGGTGTATTTAAGTCCTCTGGTGCTGACATTGGAATTTCCGGGTTGAATTGGTAATAGGGAAATAAGTTCTCCTGGTTCTCCTACCAGGGTGAGCATTTCTCCAGCATGTAGAAGGTGGACTTCTTCTGCGCCGTTGACCAGGGTGGTGGGGGTTTTAAGAAGAGGGTGGGCCAGCAAGCTCAGGTTTCCAAAGGTCATATCCAACCGCCCGCCAACAGCACCGTGTACCACGATCTTCCTTGCACCGCGATCCTGGGCCAGCATTAAAGCCAGTTCGAGATCGGTCTGATCTTTATCTTCTGGGTGCTGGATTATTTCCACACCTTCCTCGCGCCATTTCTCTACAAGTTCCGGGTCTGTTGAATCCAGATCGCCGATTAATATTCCCGGGTGGATGCCCAGGAATTGGCAGTGTTGGCTACCTCCATCCGCCGCGATGACAAGATCAGACTCCTGGATATTAAGGGGTCTATATAGTGTAGGAAAAATTCCGTTAGCAAAGATGTATGCTTTCATAATTTAAATTGGGATGCGTGATCCTCTCAAAGTATGTGATGGTTTGTTTAATTATTGTTTACTAGATGCTTCAAATTCCTTAGGATCACGCATTTTCACTCAAAACAGAAAAACTCCTCTTGACGGAGGAGAATTTGATTGTGCATCCCTCCGCCGGCATGATCCGGATCAGGTTCGCGGGTCGAAAATGTGGTTTTCCTCTCAGCCGAAAAACGGCTCCCCGTGCTTCTATATTGTTACTGACAGTATAGGGTCAGCTTGGACTAATGTCAAGGAGGGGAATCATATTGGAAGTCCAATCGTAAAACCTTATTAGCTGTAATTTCCCAGGGTTATTTTTAACATCGATCTGTTCTCCGGATTGAATTCTGGCAGAACCTGCCTTGTGATCCGGAAGATCCTCGGTTTGGCTGCCGTGGATAGTTGACGTTCCAGGAAGTAGGCTGTTTCCTGTTCGGACTGTTTCTGAAGGACTTTTAGCAGGGCAGTGATTTCTTTAATCAGGACAGATTCTTCATTCTGCAGGATTTCAGCCAATAGACCAAATATCACCGGGAGATTATCGAAATCAGGATTTTCCCCAAATGCCAGTAAACCAAATAGGGCCGCTTGTTGGTTTAATTTGGTTCCGGAAGAGATCAGATCCCCAATAAATCTGAATATGGCCTTTGAATTTTCTTCTGCTAGGTGGATTAGTCCCCGGGTCATGATCCTGCGGCGGATATCCTCTGCAGTGCAGTCATCCAGCCAGGACTTTACCCTATTCAGTATCTGCTCAGGATCGAATGGAGGTAAATCCCCCAGGCAGATGATCGCCAGCTGGCGGAACTCAACCCAGTCCTCCTTCCAAAGGGCATCGATCAGTTTCAATCCGAGTGATGGTTTTTCTGCCAAGTATTCTTCAAGCTCATTCACCAGTGCCTGCAGCACTGGCGCCGGTACCTGATAAGCCTGCAGAGTAAGCGGTGTGCGGGACAGGTCAGTTTGCCGGATGCGGGCTGCATAGAATCCTAGTAAATCATGCAGTCCGGAGATAAACTTGGCAGGGCTGGAATAATTTTCACTCAGTTCTGCGCACTGGATCTTCAGTCTGGCTGGGTTGATGGCGGTCATGGAATTAGATTGCTCAAAACAGCGGCAGCGGATATTACATCCGGGACGGCAATGATCCGGTTTTGATCGGCTGCCGGGATATATTCTCCCAGTTCGGTCTTAAAACTACCCAGGGTTTCTTCCCATCCTAAACCCACAACGATCAAGGGTTTTTGTTTTTCTGGATGGATTTGCAGTTCAGCCCAGGTCAGGGCAACTTCCGCCAATGTACCGATCCCGCCGGGGAGGGCAATAGCAGACTCACATTCATCGATCAATCGATAAAGACGTTCTCTCAAGGTGGAACAGCGCTTTTGTTCCTTGACCCATTGGTTGGGTGCGACCGGACGCCAGCTTTCGATCTCGTCGCAAGTCACACCTATGACATGTCCGCCTGCTTCCGATGCCCCCTTCGAAATCGCTTCCATGGTGCCGATATATCCTCCAGTCTGAACAGCAAACCCCGCGCTGGCCAGCAGACTCCCCAATTGCTGGGCTTCCTGGTAGGCCTGTGATCCAGGTTTAGGTAATGAGCCGCCAAATACTGTAATGGTTTTCATGGGGATATTATACGATAACTTCCTACTGCTAAGCGCAGCCTTACTCCCAGGTAATATTCGATTAAGAACAAGAGAGGAGGAGAATGGGAGATTTTGTGGCTACGTGACTAAAGGTAAATTTGCTGATCTCTCTATATTCACTCTCCCTGTTCTCTAATCCCCTCGTCACCTTGTCTCTCTATCTCTGAACAAGGATGAGAGATCCTGAATTTCTCAGAAAATGAAGATCATCATAATTAACACAACTCCAGTAAATCCCCAGTATCACTCATCCTATATTACAATACTCTTGACCCGTTAGCACAGCGGGGAATATTTTATGGACATAATCTTAACCCATGAAAGGACCGATTTTGACGGCCTGGCATCTCTGCTAGGCGCGTATAAATTGGACCAGAATCTGGTCCCGGTTTTGCCCCGCCTGTTAAACCGGAATGTAGAGGCTTTTTTGACTCTCTACGGCGTGGAACTTCCTTTTATGGACCCGCGCGATCTGTCAGGAGATCCGATAGAATCGGTCTGCCTGGTGGATACACAATCCATGACCAATATTAAAGGCATGGTCAAAAATATCAAGGTCCAGGTTATTGACCATCATCAAACAAAGGAAGATTTCCCGGAAGATTGGGAAGTGACCATTCGAGAGACTGGCGCCACTACAACTATATTTGTACAGGCTATCCAGGAAAGGGATATCCTGCTGACGCCCGTTGAAGCTACCCTGCTGTTACTGGGGATCTACGAGGATACCGGATCCCTGACCTACACTCGCACCACTCCTGGAGATATATTTGCCGCTGGCATATTGCTGGAACGGGGCGCCAGCCTGGCAATTGTCACCGATTACATCAACCATCCGCTCTCCATGGCGCAGCAGTGTGTCTATGAAGATCTGCGAGCCAATGCCGAGAGTTTGATCATCCATGGACACAGTTTGATCCTGGCCCAGGCCGATGCATCTGGTCTAGAAGAGGAGCTTTCCAGTTTGGCTCATAAGCTGCGAGACCTGCTTGATCCGGATGCCTTGTTTTTGCTGCTCAATACATCAGGAGGGGTGCAGATCATCGCTCGTTCAACTTCGGACCACATTGATGTCAATGAAGTGTTGTCTACCTTTGAGGGCGGGGGAGGTCATCCCCGGGCTGCCGCTGCATTGGTGCATGACATACCACTGCCTGAGATATATAAAACGCTAACAGATGTCCTCCCTCAATATATCAAACCAGCCATCCGGGCCCGGGATATCATGTCTAAAGATCCCCAAACTCTGGCGCCAGATACGCCAATCAGTGAAGTGGCCGAATTAATGCTGCACTATGGTTTTGAGGGATACCCGGTAGTTGATCAGGATGAGATCGTTGGTCTGGTCACACGCCGGTCGGTCGATCGAGCCCTGGCCCATAAATTGGATCTGACCGCAGAGAGCATTATGGAAGCAGGCAATGTGCGAGTTTTTCCGGCTGATTCGATTGAATATATCCAAGATGTCATGATGGAATCAGGCTGGGGGCAGATCCCGGTGGTAAGCTCTCGATCCAAGAAAATTGTCGGCATTATCACCCGGACCGATTTGATAAAAATTCTAGCGCCGCATCGCCCTACACCTGGCAGGCAGAATCTGTCCCACCGCCTGGAATCGACCCTGCCGGAAGTTCGGCTGGCTCTTATTAATAAGATTGCTGATGTTGCTGCAGAACAAAAATCAGCCCTTTATATTGTGGGTGGATTTGTCCGGGATCTGTTGCTGGATATACCGAGCCTGGATTTTGATCTGGTTGTAGAAGGTGATGCCATAGCTTTGGCCAAGGCAGTCCAGCAGCAATACGGGGGAAGGGTAACCAGCCATAACCGCTTCGGTACAGCCAAATGGTCTATCGACAAGGAAGATCTGGATATCCTGGGATCCACCAAGAAAGTCAAAAAGGCCCTCCCGGAATCTCTGGACTTCATCAGCGCTCGGAGGGAATTTTATACCCATCCCACCGCGTTGCCAACAGTCGCCCGGGGCAGCATCAAACTTGATCTGCACCGGCGGGATTTCACCATCAACACCCTTGCCATGCGCCTAGATGGCCATCATTATGGGGAGTTATTTGACTATTGGGGTGGCCTGGCAGATCTCAAAGCCAAACAGGTGAAAGTGCTGCATTCGTTGTCTTTTGTGGATGATCCCACCCGGATCTTGCGGGCGGTGCGCTACGAACAGCGTTATGATTTTAACCTGGACAAGCGGACTGAAAATTTGCTACTGGAAGCCAAAGAACTACTAAAGAGAGTATCCGGCGACCGGATTCGTCATGAATTTGACCGTATCTTTGAAGAAAAAAAAGCGGCTCAAATGCTTGATCGGTTAAATGAACTCACTATTCTGGAAACTATTCATCCCCACCTGATCTGGAATAAAGACCTGAAGAACTTGATTAAATCCATGCCATTCAAAGATACTCCCCCGGAATGGGATATTGATGGGGATGGGATTGGTATTTCACTTGAAATGGCATTGCGTTATTCCCTGTGGCTGATGAATGCCCCGGTTGGGAGCGATGTCAGTAAACGTTTGCGCCTGGTCAGCGGCCTGGCAGGGACTATTCGCCAGGCATCTGAATTGAGGGAAACACTGGCTGATCTTGATGGTCTTCCCGCCAGCGAAGCGACCGCTATATTGGGCCGGTTATCCAACCTTGCCATTTACTCGGTTTATTTGAATGAAAAAAAACCCAAATTAAAGGGCATCCTGTCCCGTTATTTATCCTCCTGGCAGCATATGGAATCCAATATCACTGGAAAATATCTCCAGGAACAAGGTTTGGCTCCCGGCCCACGTTATGCGGAGATACTCAGTGAGCTCCGCAATGCCTGGCTTGATGGGAAGATTATTACCAAAACTGAAGAGAAAAAATATTTAAATGACCTTCTGCGAGAGGGAAGGGAAAATTCTCCTGCGAATGAAGGGGATCCTAGTCCTGAGGAGTAAATTCTCGATGCTCTTCGGGTTAGGGGGATGCCTTGCCAGCCCATATCCTTCATGATAAAATGATTGTCCAGAGGGGGGAAGCAATAATGGCGGCGTCGGAAAGTGGGTTTACCCACTTTTTTTATTGCCATCCTAAGCCTGAGCCATCCCTCCCCGTAAACGTAGTTGGAGATATTGAAATGAAAACAGAATTTGCTTTAGCCTTTAAACAGGTCCTCAATGACAAAAACCTCCCTGAGGAGATCATTGTTGAAGCGTTAAAGGACGCCATGGTTTCTGCCTATCGGCGTTCCGTGAATGCTTCCAGTGCTCAAAAGGTTGAGGCTGATATCGATCTTGAATCTGGTGAAGTGATCGTCTTTGTTGAAAAAGAGGTTGTGGAGGATATTCAGGACAATCGAACGGAAGTGTTGATAGAAGAAGCCAGGAAAGTGAACCCCGATACTGCGCTGGGTGATCTGGAAATGGTTGAAAGTACCCCGGAAGATTTTGGACGGGTTGCAGCCCAGACTGCGCGCCAGGTAATCCAGCAGCGCATTCGCCAGGCGGAACGTCTGGCCCAGTACGAATATTACAACGACAAGATCGGTGAAGTTGTGACCGGTGTGATCCAGGCTGTCCACCGCCATGAACTGACCATTGGTTTAAATATTAACGCTGAGGGGAAAATGCCCCGCAATCAGCAGATCACAAAGGAATATTACCGCGTCCATGATCGCATCCGGGCCTTACTCCTTGATGTGGAAGAGACCACTCGCGAACCGCGCATTATCCTCTCACGCGGTCACCGTGACTTTTTGCGGCGATTGCTGGAGAACGAAGTCCCCGAGATCTATCAGGGATTAGTAGAAATCAGGGCCATTGCCCGGGAAGCCGGTTACAGATCAAAAGTGGCCGTTTCTGCCCTCAAACCTGGTGTAGATCCTGTTGGTGCCTGCGTAGGTATCCGCGGTGTGCGCATCCAAGCCATTGTGCGTGAGTTAAGTGACGAAAA
>Ga0209013_10004109_pt1 | contig 12798 bp, 9 predicted proteins | sample Cruoilmetagenom2_FD_187291 | JGI IMG/M metagenome (GOLD analysis project Ga0209013, IMG submission 187291) | Oil polluted marine microbial communities from Coal Oil Point, Santa Barbara, California, USA - Sample 2 (SPAdes) (version 2) | ecosystem: Environmental > Aquatic > Marine > Oil seeps ... | reverse complement strand
CTGCCGGATGCGGACACCCCAAGCGCGATCTCCATTGCGACTTTCTCGTTGATGCACCACTCAGCATCCGCCTCTGATATCAGATGCTCTGCAAGTTCGGTGATCGGATAGCCAGGCACGCAGGTGATGCGTTTGATCCCGCATTCACGGATCGCGGACGCGACTGCATCGAGGCACCGGGTTGTCGTGGTCATATCAGATCAACCCCCTCTCCTTCATGCTTGTGTGGCTATCTTTCGACACAATGATGTGATCATGGATTTTAATCCCCAAAATCTCTCCTGCCTCAACCAACCGCTTTGTTACCGCGATATCCTCGTGGCTGGGATCAGTATTTCCCGAAGGGTGATTGTGAACCAGAATGATCGATGCGGCGCGCTCTGCGATGGCGTCTGAAAATATCTCCCGCGGATGCACCTGATTCGCGTTCAAAAGCCCCACCGTGACCACCCGTTTTTCAATGACCTCGTTTGCACCGTTTAAAGAGATGCAAACAAAATGTTCCTGATTTTTATCGCGGATCTCCATCACAAAAGGCAGGACATCTGCGGGAAATGTGATCTTGACGTCGTTCTTCCCGGAGTACCGGCGGGCAAGCTCAAAACCGGCGAGAATCTGAGATGCCTTCACCACCCCGATGCCCGCTATCTTAACAAGTTCTTCAAACCCGACTCGGTCCAGATCATCCTTAAATCGTCTATCGACCTCTGACGCAACCTGAAGGACATCCTTCCCTCTAACACCCCTCCCGATCAGGACCGCGAGTAGCTCAACATTGGAAAGCGTTGAGACGTCTCTTCGTATCAATTTCTCCCGCGGTTTGTCTATGTCCGGGATGTCGGTGATCTTTCTCATCATATTGCTCAATTGAAATCTGACAGGGTTTTTGATCTTCTTTTCTGTGGCTTCTTCTTCTTTTTCAGTTCTGTTCTCTCTTTTCTGATCCGTTCCAGCAGAACGGACACTGGCTCATCATCAGGGTCCTGCGGCACAAGCTCGCCACGAAACGCTTTTGCGAGGATGGACTGGGTGAGGCGGTCTGCGTACGAGGTTGCAGCGGCGACGCGTTCTTCGACTTCGTTGATGCGGCGGAAGAGGGTTTCGATTCGGTTTACGATGGCGTGTTGTTCGGGAAGGGGTGGGAGGGGGATTGGAAGGTTTTTTAGAATTTTTCCATTTATCCCCGGTCTCGTCACTCCTTGAATTTCTCCGAACAATTTTTTAATTACAATTGGGCAACCACGAAGGCAATTCATCACAAAATAGGGATTTGTAAGTTCACCATCTGGTGTAATTCTGTATACATGTTTCGTCACTATTGCCGTCTCAATATCCTCTGGAACGACACAACATCTACCAACCGTTGACATAACTGTTATTAGTACATCATAGGGTCGTGCAGTATATTTCTTTAATTCTTCGTATTTTTCTAATGAAATTCTGTGTTCTTTGCCCAAAGAGAATTTTCCATTAGATACATTATCTATACCTATAGCTAGAACTCCGGTATCTTGAAACTCCGAGTGCAATAGATTGCTTCCGAATGGACCACTTTGAATTGATCTCTCATTGGGACTTGCTATAGTTTGAACAGTTGCCCACGCCCACCTCCTCGGCAGTTCTGGCAGCCCCTCAGCCCCCACCTCTTGCGGTTCCATATTCTTCGGCTTCTTCGGTTTCCTCCTGCCCTCTTCTTTCGCTTTCTGGCATTCATCCGTGTACCTTCGTATCCGCTCTTCCCGAATCCTTTTCAGAAGCTCCGAAGCCGGCTCAACATCGGGGTGCTCTCTGCGCCAGTCCTCTGTCAGCCGCCCCGAGCAGGCTGTGGCAAGCACGCTCTGCCGGAAACGCTTGATGATCGGCGGAACCGCTGCCAAATGGTCTTTCGCGGCATTCACCTGCGCCAGAAGGGCTTCGAGCTTGGCTGCGATGCGGTGCTGTTCGGCAAGGGGCGGGAGGGGAAACAAGACCTGACCCAATCTTTCGAAACTGATTCTTGGATGTTGTACCCCCGTCATATTTTGATTCGCAAAACTTACTACATGTTGCGTGGATAAAAATCGCATAATATATTTATTTTCTAAAAAATCGCTCCGGCGAAAAACTATAAGATCGGTTGAACAAATACCATTAAAATCTATAATTATAGTTTTATTAAGGTATGGTCGAAGTTTTCCATAAAGAACATCTCCTTTATAAAAACAATTTTTTGTACTTTTTACATCCGTCCCTTTTCCTATACCCACAATTCGGCTAGTGTTGCTCCCGATATGTTCTAATCCAATATATTTTTCAGTTTCGTTGAAAGGTGGTTGCATTTTTTCTTTAGAGGGTTCTATGATATCACTTAATTTCGTCCAAATCCACCCCTCCGGCAACTCATACGCCCCCGCAATTTCCTCTTCAGGGAACGGTTCAGCCATCGGTACCTCCCCTTATTATGTGCATACACAGAACTACATCACTTACTACATCACTTACTACATCACTTACTACATCACATCTGCTCTCTGACTTAGTCAGTGACTTAGTCACCTCCCCCAACAATTCCCAAAACACTCCTTGGAGGATATCCTGCCGGGTCATCGATGATCCCCTTTCTTCTTCAAAGATGCAAGAAACTTCTCTCCGTTCCGGGTCAGGACATATTTACCTGTCTTTGGAGCTCCCTCAAATAATATCAGTTCTCTCTCCACAAGATTAGCAAGGTGCCTCTGAGCACTGGCATAAGAAAGTTGCAACAATCGCTCCACATCTGGACGGCGAACTATTTCACCGTTCTCGATCAACTCTACTATGCGAAGATCTGTATCGCTTACTGTGCTGCCTGTTGCCACGATTTCCAGATCACCCTTCTCAGACCTCTTGAATGTAATTCTGAAAAACCCGTTCCAGTTAAACTCAGGCTCTGAAAGACCCGCGGTCTTCATCTCGTACATCATCCTGCCTATTCCGCTCCCTATTCGCTCTACAAGATCCGCACGGTGGAATAGCCCCTGGAGAAATGGGTTTCTGGAGATGGATGTCAAGCCAAACTCCTCGGGGAGGATCCCTTTAACGAGACCGCCCGGGTTGAGTATGTGAACCCGGTCGTCATAGAACTCAACCATGGTAACAGCGCCCTTCTCGAAGTAATCCCTGTGAATGACTGAATTGAGTAACGCCTCCCTCAAAGCATCATAAGGTAGTTCTGGTATCTCATCTCGCTGCAATTTTCCACCACTGATCTCATATCGAAGCGGAATGTATGTTTTCAGCCATTTCATGGCGTTGTCCACGTTCGTGATGATATCGTCGCTAAAATCCTTGCGGTCGATTATATGGGTCTTGGTCTTCCCTCTGAAACGAACGCAGGTGATCACGGCGTGAAAATAGAATCGTGTAGGTTCTCTGGCAAAGAGGAGTACACCAGCGTTTTTCATAAGCAATCGTCCAGCTTGTCGTTGTGCTACACCAAGGTTTGTGAGAATCTGCTCGAGGGGAAGATTTGGGGTGATGTTACATTGCTGCAGGTATCTCTGGAATCTCTCCTCTGAAAAGTCGTCAGGATACTTAAAATTCATGCAGAACTGCTCATCGAACCGGATCTTCCCTTCGTGGTTAAAGTAATCGATGATCTCGTCCCGCCTCATTTTCTGGCTGCTTGGACCCGTGCGGATGAAGAAACCGTCCTTGCAGGAGTATGGTTTGTCGGTTCCCTCGCGAACCGCTATGATAAGGACATTTGCCCGCCCTTCAAGGAGGATGCTTACCGGCGGGTCGCATTTGTGTGCAATGTCCTGAACCTGAGATCTGAGTCTGTTTGTGACGTTGACCCCTTTTACCATACCATTATCAGATACACCGAGAAATATCCGTCCACCCGATGAATTGGCAAAAGCAACCATCTCCTTCGCAAGCGAATCAGACATCGACTCCTTAAACTCAATCAGGTAGCCCTCACCCTCATCGAGGATTAAATCCATCTCGTCCATCAGGCAACCTCTGATCCGTTGTTCTCTTCACCAAGATACATTACTACTTCCTGAAGACCGCTTATCGCGGCTTCAAGGTGGTTGATCGCCTCTCCTGCCAGTTCATCCGGTTCAGGCAGGTTATCAGCATCTTCAAGCGTTTCGTCCTTCAGCCAGAAGATATCGAGGTTGTAATCTCTCTTCTTGATCTCCTCAATAGTGCATTTCTTGAAACGCTCCGTCCTCCCTGCCATCTCCTCTCTCTTTTCCAGTGCGGAAACTGTCACCACGTTCGGATCAGTGCCATAACACTCCTCAAACTCTCTGAAATGCTTGGGAGTGAGTGGTCTCTCCTTCTTTGTTATGCCCGGTATATTTGTCCGGCAGTCATAAATCCAGACATTCTTTGTCTTGACCCCTTTCCTTACGAATATGACGTTTGCTTTAACACCGGGCGAGTACGGTGTGAACGTCCCCCGTGGCAGTCGCAGGATCGTGTGCAGGTCGCAGTCTTCAGTGAGTATCTTGAAAACTTCGCCAGCCTGATCACTGAAGAGGCAATTATCCGGAAGAACGATTGCCGCGCTCCCACCGGGCTTTAGTATCGTTATCACATGCTGAACAAAGTTCAATTGCTTATTTGACGTTGATATTGTGAAATCATCCCTCACCGGTGCCTGATTGGCTCCTTTCGTCCCGAAAGGTGGATTTGTCAGCACCAGATCATAGCGATTGCCATGGTCGGGTTCATAGATCGAATCGCCGAGATGGATGTTCGCCTCCAGACCATGCAGATACAGATTCATCAGGCATAAGCGGCGAGGGCGTGGAACCAGTTCGGTTCCGTAGTATGTGCGATTCCGGATCCTCTTCGCATCTTCGCGCCTTAGCGCTCCCTTCGTCTCTTCCATGAGCCATTCATACGAACACATCAAGAATCCACCAGTGCCGGCAGCAGGGTCGCAGATTGTAAATTCCTTGTGTGTCTTCGGGTCTGGTTTCATACATCTGACAATGGACTCTATCAGAATCCGCGGCGTGAAATATTGACCTGCACCCTTCTTCCCTTCACTCGCCGCTTTCTCAAGTAGCCCTTCATAAGCCGCCGCCTTCACGTCCACATTGAGACTCGTCCACTCGATCTCATCAATGAGGTTGATCAACCGTTTGAGATTAACCGGATTTGTGAACCTGGAGATTGCACGGCTAAAGATATCCCCTAATAATCCACTTTCTTTTCCCAATCGTCTTAGAAGGTCTTCATAATATTCAGTAAGATCTGTGCCCAACTTTTCCTTTAGCGTCTTCCAATCAAAGCCTTCCGGAAGTTCAAGTCCCCGCTCATCCACCATCTTTAAGAACAGGAGGTATGTTATCTGTTCTATATAATCGCCATAGTCAATCCCGTCGTGTCGCAATACATGGCAGAATCCCCAGAGTTTCTGTACTACATCGGTCATGTTGCCGCCGTTGCTACCGCTGTATTAACTTCATGCAGAAATGATTCAAGATTACTGTCAAAGACCCGATCCGCAGTTACCCAACCTCCACCTCTCTGAAAGATCGGGAGCGAGTCAAAATCCGCTTTATCGATGCTGAGATTCTCTATGAGATGCATTCTTATCCTTTCCAGCCATTTCATCTGATCCTCCGTAAACGTCTTTCCTGCTGTTAATATCTCGAAAGCTCCATTGACCCTCTCTTCAGCATTTAGAAGAAGCTCATTCTCATTTGCTGCATGTTTTATCATAGAGATTATGTCTGCCAGTTCTTTGTTGTATTCCATTTTATGAGCCTTCTGAAGAGTCTCTTCTGAAAAATATTCTGGAGTTGCTGCCAGTTCTCTCCTTAATTCTGATAGTGCTTCAGTATTCCAGTCTGCAGGTCTTTGTAGAAGTATTTCAATCGCTTCGACTTGCTCAGGATTTTCCTTGACGTATTTGGAGAATGCAACCAGATAATCCTCCGGCTTCCAAAAATCTCCGCCAGGTCTCCTGAGCGTCCAGCTGGAAGACACTTTGTCCGGTCCATACGTTACAATAAATCCTCTCTTTGGTCTTGGATAGTCAACCAACAGGTTCTGGAACTCAGGATTTCTAAGAATCTTCATGACATTAACAAAATCGTCTTCGATTCGTTCAGGCAAATCCTGGGCAAAACTCCTCATATCCCCATCCGGGATGAACCTGGCAAATTCATCCCGGGCATCACCGCTCATCCCCTTATCTATCCTCTGCAGACGCTTCACAAGACTTTTTACGTTGTATTTTCTATCCCGGTTCTGATAGATATCCTCTATAATTTCCGCATAAGTTCTTGTAGATTTTGCAGGAGGTTCCGGATCAAAAACAGTAGCGTTTTTAAAATAATTGAAAAGTCCCCCATCAAAGCAATCAAAAACTGTGAAATGCGTCTTATTGATCTCCTCACACCTTCTTGTGCCTCTTCCCAACATCTGTTCCCAGAGTATTCGTGACTTTACCGGGCGGAGAAAGACTATGAATTCGAGTGCGGGAATATCCACTCCGGTTGTTAGCATATCCCTTGTGACCACGACACCTGGATTTGGTCGGTTTCGAAACTCTCTGATCCTCTGTAGCGGTCTATCGACGCTGCCGGTGATCTTCTGGACAAATACATCCCCCCTCCCGAAAACATCCCTACAAATATTCACAAGCGCATCACAATGTGATGTATGCTGCAGGTCGTTGGCGGCAAAGATCAGTGTCTTTGGAAAACGTTTGTATTTTTCCTCGTGTGAAAGTGCGTATTTTGCGATCTCTTCGACGATCTTTTTATTGCTGTCAGGTGAGGTGATCTTCTGTTCGATTTCAGAACTATTAAATTCTCTTTCGTCCTCCAGAGCGTCCAGTGACTTCAGACCGGTCTCTGTGTCGATTAAACCAACCGTCTCCCCTTCTTTCAAAAACACCCCGTTTATCCTCACATCGGATTTGATGCGGACAGCATCCCAATCAACCAGCCAACCCTCTCTTACTGCCCTCTCATATTCGTACCTGAAAACTATCTCCTTAAAATAAGCGGTGGTATGAGTTGCCGGTGTGGCTGTGAGACCAATTTTTACAGCATCGAAATGGTCAAGAACTTCGAGCCATTTACTGGTTTCACGTGTCGTATACCCGCGATGACATTCATCAGCGATAATCACGTCAAAGGCATGAATAGGAATGTCAAGTCTGATTGCATCGCTTTCATCGTCCGAATCCTGATCCGGGGATTCGAAAGAATTCTGCCAACCAAACAGATTCGCTCGCATCCTCTGGATCGTGCACACGTATACAAAAGCATGCCCCGTCCCGGGATCGGTTAAATACTTATTTGGCATGGTTTGCGGATCGAACGTGTCTCCTTCATCGAAATATCCCTTTTGAAACGCCTGGGAGTATACTTCGAAAGTCTCTTTGAACTTTAAACCTCGTTCAGTCTCGAATGTAGCAAAAGCGTTCACCGCCTGGGCTGCAAGAGCCCTTCTATCAACTAAAAACAGGATACGTTTCGCAAAACCGGACTTCATGAGTCTGTGAATCTGGGAAACGATTGTATATGTCTTGCCGGTTCCCGTAGCCATCGCAAGCAGCATTCTACGTTTGCCATCTGATATAGCAGTCTCAGTTGCATCATTTGCTTCGATCTGGTAAGGGCGCAAACCCTGATGCGTGTTAGGATTATCTTTAAACCAGTTGTAACATGTGTAAGAGTCCCTCTCAAACATTTCTCTCAAAGCGCCCGGTGTATGAAACCCGGATAGTGTTCTCGAGCGGCTGTCCGATTTTCTTAAATCCTGAAACCAGAAGATCACACCGTTTGTAGAGTAGATAAACGGTACCTGGGAACCCTCAAAATCATACGGAGAACTCGCAACCCCCATAGAATATCGTTGAGACTGACCCAGAACACTTTGGGGGGGTATACCCAATCTTTTCGCTTCGACAAGAGCGATTATCTGACCGTTATCCACAAGAGCATAGTCAACGGGACCGGTCAAGGTAGGATATTCCTCAATGGCATTGGATCGATAAGAACTCAAGGGTTTCAACTTATCATATTTTGTGATCTCCCATCCCGCGGCTTTGAGTTTACGATCAACGCGTTTCTTCCGGGTTTCTTGTTCTGTTTCATGTGGCATGTGAGTTATATCATAATATGAAACTGATTCATTTAATTCTTTCCTGTCCTCTGTGGTAGCCTGATACTTCCGAAACATGGCGCAGGTTTCGAACGCGGTTCCCCCTACAACCCGCCTTTCCCACACTTGATCGCTAATTTTTGACTGCACTGTAGCAGAAAATCAGTTGCAGTAGGCTGCTTCTCCCACACCTACGCCCCATATCGTTAGATATATCTCACCACTTTTACGACCAACTTTTATATTATAATTTTCATTAAGATAAATTCTACCCCTACTGTTTCTTAACTACAAACCTTAAATAGTTTACGACCCATCTGCGAGTATGGCGTTCAATTGGTACCTCAAGCATCACCACCATAATTACTACAGCCTCGTAGAACCGTACAGGGAAAACGGCAAGAACCGGCACCGTGTGATCGAATATTTAGGCGGTTTGACACAAGATGAGGTGCGGCGGATCAGGCGCGGTCTTGCGGTCATGAAAGAGCTCGAGATTGAGACGGTAAAGGTGGACGACCTGATCTTTGTGAACCACTGGCGCTATTTAGACGTCGCATTCCTGGATGGTATCTGGAAGCAGTGGAAACTTTCGAAGATATTCCCCCAATCAGACGGCAAAGACGTCCAGACATCAGAGATTGCGGAGATATTGACGCTATATCACTGTCTGGATCCGGGAAGTTATCTTTCCGCTGTAGACTGGTTCAACAAAACCGCATTAGACCGTACTCTCTGCATAGACAGCCAGCATATCAATAAATCAAGGATATTCCGTGAGCTTGATCTTATCGAGGATAGAAAGGAGGATATAGAGAGGTATCTGTACAAAACCCTGAAGAAACGTGACGAAGACGGCATGCACATCGTATTCTACGATCTTACTGATTCGTATTTCGAAGGAAGGAAATGTGAGTTGGCAAGCGCAGGGAGGACTAAGAGCAACGGATTTCGGAAAAAGAGAGTCATCCTCTCACTTCTGGTGAACTATAGCGGTTATCCTTTCGCGTGGGGTATACTCGAAGATTACACCGCGGATGTCGAGACGATCAAGGGTTTGTCGACTCAGTGGAAAACAGAGTTCGGATTCGGAGACAACGAGATAGTGCTGGTTTTCAACAGAGGAATGGTCTCTGATGTGAATCTCAAACACCTGGAGCTCAAAAAATATAAGTATATCACGGCTCTCGACAAGAATCAGATTCCAAATACGCAAAACGTCAATATTGAGCGTTTTGAATCGATCAACGAAGAAAATATGGCTGAACAGATACTAAAAATGGGGTTCAAAAAGTATGACGACGCAACATACTATGAAACCGTGGGAACGGTGAATGGTAGGCGTTATGTTATGATATTTAACCCGGAAATGTTTAGAGATCAGAGAAAATCCCGAAAAGAACTGATACAGAGAGCGAAAGACTATCTGTACAAGGAGAACAAAGCGTTGTCCGAAGCGAAAAAAAGCAGAAACAGAGACAAAACAGCAGGTAGAATTGACAAACAACTCACAACGATGAAAGCAAAGAACTTTGTGGATTATGATCTCGAACCTCTGGTAATAAAAGCAGAAGGGAAAGAAATTAACAGCTTCCACATCATTCCAAAAGAAACAGATAATAATAGGGAAGCGATTAAGAAAGCAGAGCGAACTGATGGGTTATGGACGATTGTTACAAATACTACTGGTAACAAGGATGATAAGAACAGATTCACAGAAGAGGACCTGATTCAGGCATACCGAGACAAGAATCAGATCGAACAGGCATTCAAAGATGTGAAATCGTTCATCAAGATACAGCCATTCAATGTCTGGACTCCAAAACACGTCAGAGCACATTATACAATATGCATGCTCTCATACCTGCTGGATATCACGATCGCAAACCGCCTGAAGGAGGTGGATATCGGAGTGAAAAGTACGCAAAAGGTGTATGATATATTGAAAGATGGGATAATCGGGAATATAACAATAAAAAGTACATGTGACGAGTTTCTTAAGTTAATGAGTCCTCGATCACAGCAGAAAGAGATAGTGGAGTTGTTTCAAAGCGAGAACATTGTACGGAAGGGGTATTTGAAATCAATAGGAATTAAGTGAAGAAGAATACGACCAAGAAACAGCGGAAATTTTAGAGGCATGCAGCCCTACGCTGCTGATTTTGATTTTTGAGTGGGAAACTTGGGCTTCAACAAGCCAATTCATCAAAAGGTGACTTTATTAAACATGAAGTGAATGACCGAAATAGTGAAAGAAACACCAACAAACCGCCAGAGATGCCCCAAATCTGTTGGGAGATAGCGTGGATATGGTTGCAGGGTGTCGTATTGGGATAAACCATTCGTTTGGGACTCTCGCAGGTGAATTAAGGATGACAATAGAAGAACAGGTACAACTGGCAAAGAACGCAGCGCTCGGACTCGCAGCCGCAACAACAGAGGTAAAGAACAGTGCGCTTGAGCGCGTGGCTCGTAGCATAGACGAGAACAGAGAGGAGATACAGAGCGCGAATGAACTGGACATAGAGGACGCAGAGAAAGCAAACCTCACACCGGCACTCATCAAAAGGCTCAAGCTCGATCGCCAGAAGATCGATGAGATGATCGAAGGTGTACGATCGGTGATCAGCCTCGCCGATCCTGTTGGAAATGTCCTCTCTGCAACCGAACTCGACGAGTCGCTCACGCTTTACAAGGTCTCAACTCCGATCGGTTTGATCGGTGTTATCTTTGAGTCCAGACCCGATGCGCTCGTTCAGATCGGGACGCTTGGAATTAAATCAGGGAATGCGGTCGTGCTGAAAGGCGGATCCGAAGCCAAAAGGAGTAATCGGATACTGTTTAACCTGATAAAAGATGCAATCGAGGAGGATGCGATATTCAAAGACACAATTCAGCTTGTCGAGACGAGAGAGGACGTGCGTGAGCTCTTGAAACTCGACAGCCACATCGATCTCATGATCCCGAGGGGCTCGAATGCGCTTGTGAAATATGTCCAGGAGAACACGAAGATTCCGGTTCTCGGGCATTCGGACGGGCTATGCCATGTGTACATAGACAAGGACATTGATCTCGATATGGCTGTTGATATCGCGTTTGATTCGAAGTGCCAGTATGCGGCGGTCTGCAATGCGATGGAATCCCTTCTTGTCCATGCGGATGTTGCCGACGAGTTTCTACCCAGGGTCAAGGCGAGGTATGATGCGGAGAGCGTCGAGTTGAGGGGCGGTGATCGGGTGAGAGCGGTGATCGGGTGCGACCTGGCATCTGATGAGGACTGGATAACCGAGTACAACGACCTCATCCTCTCGATTCGAATCGTTGACTCGGTAGAGGACGCAATCGATCATATAAACCGGTATGGCAGCCACCACACCGATGCGATCGTGACATCTGATGAAAAGACTGCTGAGCGCTTCATGGAGGGGGTTGACTCGTCATCGGTTATGTGGAACTGCTCAACAAGGTTCTCGGATGGATTTCGGTACGGGCTCGGTTCCGAAGTAGGGATCTCGACTGGCAAGATTCACTCTCGCGGTCCTGTTGGGCTGGAGGGGCTCACGATCTACAAGTACAAGTTGATCGGGACCGGGCAGATCGTTGCCGATTACGCAGATGGAACCAGGCAGTTCACACATCGACAGGTGGCGTGAGGCGCGAGGTGATGGGATTCATGAGGTCGCTTCGAACGGATCGGGTCATTGTCAAGGTCGGGACGAACACACTCACCACTGCTGGCGGCGGTCTCAACTACGTGCTGATCGAGAGCATTGCAGAGCAGATATCTGAACTCAAGGGGCATGGGCATGAGTTCATCATCGTCACATCCGGTGCGATCGGGCTCGGATGCAACGAACTTTCACTTCGGGAGAGACCATCCGATATCGTTTTGAGGCAGGTTTGCGCTGCGATCGGGCAGAGCAAGATTATGGGGGTGTATCATCGCGCTTTCGAGCATTATGGCGGGATCGTTGCTCAGATCCTCCTCACTTACGGCGATTTTAAGGATGAGTCAAAGCACAAAAACCTCAGAAACGGGATCCACGAACTCCTGAAGCTGGGCATAACTCCGATCATCAACGAGAATGACGTCGTTGCGATAGACGAGATCGCGGGGGCGTTTGGCGATAATGACAGTCTCTCCGCGATGGTCGCGGTTGACGTGGGCGCAGGTCTTCTGATCCTTTTGACCGATGTTGACGGATTATACGACGACGATCCTGGAGATAACGATGGTGCAAGGTTGATTAGGACGGTTACCGAGATAACCCCGGAAATTGAGGCAATGGCAGGCAGAACCGGATCCGGACTCGCTGTTGGCGGGATGAAGACGAAGGTCGATGCTGCGAGAGTCTGCATGGGGGCAGGATGTGATCTCGTGATCGCGAATGGGCGGGAGGGGGGTGCGATCCGTAGGATTGTTGCAGGGGATGAACTGGGGACGTTGTTTCATGGGACGCGTGATCAGTCATGATAACAGGCGACGAACACTCCATGATCAATTGATGCGAACTCGATATACCGGTTCAATAACTTGTGGTAGGAACCACGAGATTACACAGATTCCCACAAGATTTCTGCGTTAATCTTGTGTAACCTCGTCTGTTGACAAGAAGTTGTATCACAGATTGCCTAACCAGCTACCCCCTCCATTCGGGGTAATCCTACTGCGGAATGTATGGGTGGCAACGCCCATAC
>Ga0209013_10004108_pt1 | contig 12799 bp, 10 predicted proteins | sample Cruoilmetagenom2_FD_187291 | JGI IMG/M metagenome (GOLD analysis project Ga0209013, IMG submission 187291) | Oil polluted marine microbial communities from Coal Oil Point, Santa Barbara, California, USA - Sample 2 (SPAdes) (version 2) | ecosystem: Environmental > Aquatic > Marine > Oil seeps ... | reverse complement strand
TTGTAGCCGGTGAAGAAGGCCTCATCGAAACCCTGATTGTGGGGATAGCTTTCCTCGATGTCGCCCAGATGCCACTTGCCGTGGAACGCGGTGTTGTAACCAGCCTTGGAGAGCACCTCGGCCATTGTTACTTCCTCGCCGCGCATGCCGTGGCTCTCCAGCAGCATGCCGATATTGTACATGCCGTTGCGGATCGGGTGGCGTCCGGTCACAACCGCGGCGCGGCTCGGCGTGCAGCCGACCTCCGTATACATGCGCGTAAACAGAATACCCTCTTCCGCCAGCCGATTGATGCTCGGCGTGGTCAGGCCACGGACTTTTTGGATCGCCGGAATGCCCACGTCACCAAAAGCGGTGTCGTCCCACATGATGTGGATCAGATTAGGGGGGCGGCCGTGTTTCTTCTTCAGCTCGTCGAGCTTCGCCTGCAGCGCGGTATCTTCAGCGGCCCATTCCTCACCGTGCTGCGCTTCGAGCACGTAATACTCGGCGTCGTGGACAATCTGGTCCTCTGCGGCGGCTGTCCCGGGCGCGGAAAAAAGCGTTGCGGCGGCAAGGCTGGCGGCTAAAACGGGGGATTTCCAAGCGAAACGCCTCATGACGAAGCCTCCGTGTGTTGGGTTTCAGGCTTTCGTAGTCGTGAATAACGGTTTCAAAGTGACTTAGCGGCGACCTCGCTTGCGGCGTGATCGAAAAACCGCAAAAATTCGACCTCCGGCGTCTGAACTTTTTGCGTATGGGAAGGGGCGGCTGTGCTGAGGCTTGACGCGACGTTTGATGACATCGACCTGATGTGCGAAAGCGTCCGCGCCTGGAATCTTGACTTTCGCCCTCTTGCCAACGGCGGAAGCAGCCCACGCATCGGCCGCCTTGTTCAGTTGGAGGCTGGCGGCTCTCTGTTCGGGCATGCGCGCGTCTATGCCCCGTTGCAGCAGACCGGCGCGCCGCCGCCCGGGCTCGTTACGTTCGCGATCCAGGAGCGCGGCATGCAGGGGTTGTGGTGGCGCGGGCACGACGTCGACACCGACACCGTTCTGGCGTTTCCGATGGGCGGTGAACTGAATAGCGTCTCCGGCGCTGATTTCGATATTCACACGATGTCGGTCAGCGAGGAGACGCTCGCACGTGCCGCCGTAGCACTGGAGCTGGAAGTTCCCAAGTGTGGCTGGCTGGCCGAAGTGTTTCCGGCACCGAAAGAAGTTCTCGATCCGGTCCGCCTACAGCTGCGCTGGTTACGCGATGGCGCAACGGTGGCCCAGCCGACCCATGTCGTGCACATCCTCATGGCCTTGTTACCGCACTGGCTGAAGCAGGCACGGCACGGTATTCGCGCGCGGCCGGCCCCGAAAGCGCGCGCGCAATTCGCATGAGCCTCGAATTGATGGAGGCCGAGCCTCTCGATGCGCTGAAGCCGGCGCATCTTAGTACCCATAGCGGTGTGAGCGAGCGCACGCTTCAATACGCCTTCCTCGATCGATTTGGGCTCACGCCGGCTGCCTTTCTCAAAGCAAGGCGGCTTGCCTCCGTCAGCGCCGCACTCAAACGCCACAATGGGCCGAACACATCTATCGGCGACATCGCCGCACAGTTCGGGTTTTGGCATTCCGGGCAATTCGCTGCCGACTACAAGCGCGCTTTCGGCGAACTGCCATCCGAGACGCTGAGTCGCTCGAGAACGTAGTCGATACAGCAAGACTGAAAGTCCCATGCTGGGGGCAGGCGTCGATAGGGAACGCCTTTCATTCGACTGACAAACGGGTTGCGGAATTTCGATCGCGATCCGATACGGCGCTTGCTAAGCTCTCACCATCTCAGAACATTCCTGGCATAGATAGTGCTCCCGACCTCTGGAGTTAATGGAGTTGGCATGACCGCAAGATTCACTGTTTTCACGGCCCGCAGGCTCTCTCACGTGCTGATTGGTCGACTGCGTTTACCGGCCTTGGCCATGGCGCTGCAGGCTGCATTTCTGTTTGCCGCCTCCATAGCGGTCAACGCCGAGGAGATCGTTCACGACGCCGAGTTCTATATTCTCAAAAATCAAAACGGAGAGAAATGGGCGGAGCAGGATAAGGAGCTCGACGCGAAACTTGCCGCGCTTGAGGAGAAATTCGGCAGGCCACCGAACATTGTCTACATCCTGTGGGACGACACCGCTTTCGGGGCCGTGGGCTTTCCGGCTTTGCAGAAGAACTTCGGTTACGAGACGCCCAATCTCAACAAGATGGCCGAAGAGGGCATCAACTTCACGCGGATGTACACGGAGCCTTCGTGCACCCCGACCCGCGCCGCGGTTCTAACCGGCCGGCATCCCGTGCGCCACGGCATGGGCGTCGTCGGCATGCCGCATGAATTTTCCGGCTTGCGGGCCGAGGAGGTGACAATCGCCGAGGTGCTGTCCGATGCAGGTTACGCGACGGGCTTCTTCGGCAAGGGGCATCTCGGCGACATCGAGGAGAGCTATCTCCATAACCAAGGGTTCGACGAGGCGCTGTTCACCCCGATGAACCAGATCACCTCGCTCTACAACCCGCAAGGCAATGCGGTGAATGCGGTGCTCGGCTTTTCGCCGGAGATCTATCCGCCCGATCCCTACCAGCTCGATAGCCCGGGCTTGGTCCCCGCGGGCTGGGTCATGAACATCGAGGGCAAGAAGGGCGAGCAGGGGCGCGAATGGTGCGGAACGTCCAATGAGTGCTTTGGGAAGCTGGACGACGAAGCCGAAAAACGCACGCTCGCATTCATCCGCAAGAACGCCGAGGCGGAGAAGCCCTTCTTCGTTTCCTACTGGCCGAACTTTCTCAACTTCATGGACTTTCAGATGCCGAAGAAGTCGGTGGCCGGCTTGATGGTCGCTGACTCCTTTCCCAAGCTGGACGATTTCATCGGGACCTTGATGGACGAGCTCAAGCAGCTCGGCATCGCCGAGAACACCTTGGTCATCGCCATGGCCGACAACGGTCCGATGGTGCATAGCCCGCCCACAGGTTGGGGCATGCTGCCGATGTTGTATCGCGGCGGCAAGGGCGACTTCACCGAAGGTGGCGTTCGCGTGCCTGCGTTCGCATGGTGGCCCGGCATGATCGAAGAAGGCCAGGTTGTCGCCGACATCGTCCACGTTACGGACCTGTACACGACATTCGCCCGGCTTGGCGGCGCCATCGGGAATATTCCCACGGACCGCGTCGTCGACGGGCTGGACCAGACTGCCATCCTACTAGATGGCGATACGAACGGCCGCCGGGACTACGTCTTCATCTATGCGGGTCACGAGCTCGGGGCCACGGTCAAGGGGCGCTACAAGCGTCACTGGATCGGCGCGGGTGAGGTCGAGGCCTCCGGCATGCCGGAGGCGTACTACGATCTCTATATGGACCCGCGCGAGGAGAACCCGCAGCTGGTGCCGCTGATCCATACCCAAGGACAGTTCAACCACATGCGGGCGCGGCACGAGCTCTTCAAAAAGAAGTACCCTGACATGAAGAACGCGAAGGGTATTCCCTATACGGGCCTGTCCAACGCGCGGCCCGAGACGAAGGCCATTGCCGAACGCGTCAAAGCCACGGTCGACAGCATGCCGTTCGACGTCGAGGAGTATCTCGAGTTCGAAATTCCGGGCAGCGATGCGGTGGGCGACTGGGGCCGGTAGGGGCTCGGGCGTCCTAGACGAAGCGCGCGCAGCTTAGTCGCGGCGCTGGTCCCTGAGCGGAACGATTGTGCCAGAGTCGTCCTTAGCGTCGATCAGGAACCAGGACCGCATTTGGCCCTTGCCCTTGAGTTCGACCTCGCCGGCGTCTTCGAAGTCGAAGTCGTCCACCAGCCGCACGCGGACGGCGTCGGACACATGAATCCGGTTCGGCTCCGCCGTGCTTTCGTAGCGGGCCGCGACGTTGACGACGTCGCCCCATAGGTCGTACGCAAATTTCTGCGTGCCGACGATCCCGGCCACCACCGTGCCGGTATGCATCCCCACCCGAATGCGCAAGGGGTGTGGGAAGCTCGCGGCGTAGTCCTCGAAGCTCTTGAGCGCATCGAGAGCGAACCGGGCTGTCTGCTGGCAATGGGTCGCGCTGCGGGTCGGGACGCCGCCGACGACCATGTAACAGTCCCCGATCGTCTTGATCTTTTCGAGGTCGTGCTTCACCACCAGGCCGTCGAACCGTCCAAAAATATCGTTCAGCATACTAACGATATCGTGAGGTCCGATCTTCTCCGCCAGCCGCGTGAACCCGACGATGTCGGCAAAGAGCACCGTCACTTCCGGGAAGGTCTCCGCGATCATCGACTCGCCGCCCTTGAGGCGTTCGGCGATGAGCGCGGGCAGAATATTGTGCAGGAGCTTCTCGGAGTGATCGCGCTCCGTCGCCAGCTCCTCGGCTTGGAGCCGGGCTTGGTCGGCCTTTTCCTCGACTTCACCGAGCGCCGCTTTGAGGCGCACGGTCATGGAGTCGACGGCGCCCGCGAGCGTACCCAGTTCGTCGCTCCCTGAAACATGCGTGCGCGCGTCCAAGTTCCCGTCGGCAATTTTATCCACCGTCGTGAGAAGCGCCGCGGTCGGCCGGAGAAAGCGCGCCCGGAGTACCCATACCAGGACGGCGATGAGGCCCAGTAGACCTATGCTCGTGGCAATGAGACCGGCGAGCACCTGGCTGGCATAGCGGTTGAGGCCCTTTAGCTCCGCGTTCGTCCGGGCGTTGACCATCATCAGGAACTCATCAATCGGCTCCATGATGGCGCCCTTGGCCTCATGATAGGTCTTGTCATGGAGAATCCGCATGGCCATGTCGCGGTCCGGCGGGCCCTTGCGGGAGAAGCTTCCCGTTCCGTCGTCGAACCTGCCGTCCAAGGCGTGCATCGCCACTTCTTCGCGCCGCACGAGACGGTCCGACAGGTTCTGCGCCTCTTTGAGTTTGCTGAACTCATCGACCGTTATGCCGGCATTGCGCATACGCGCTTCAAGGGACAGCTCGCCGTTGCTTGCGTTCGACGGCTCGGGCAGAAGACCCGCGATGACCAGATCCCAATAGACACCGTCATAGCCCTCCGGCCGGACGACCTTGCCATTCCGGATGTCGAGGACCTTCTGAAAATAATCGCGGTAGCGCGGTTCGCCGGTGACGGCAAAGGTGCGCGCTAAGCGTGTCAGGTCGTCGGAGGATTGGTGGAGTTCGCGGGCGAGTGCATTGGACTCGTGCCGCCGCTCCTGCGCCGCCTCGACGTCTGTCTGAATATGGCGCAGCAGCATCCCCTGAGCCACGATAGCGGCTGCCAGGACGAGGGCGCCAACCAGGAAGATATAGAGAAGTCGGCTAATTTTCATGGATTGGCGACCCCCCAATCGGCCGCCGGTCCGCAAAATTATGAATCGGCCGCGAGCTTATGAGCTGGTGCGGCCGATTCCTAGGTCTGTCGATGGGCGTTCGAACGCGCGGGTTCGAGCCCTGATCTATGCGGGGCTGCGCGCCTAGTAGCGGTAGTGCTCCGGCTTGAACGGGCCGTCGACGCTCACGCCGATATAGGATGCCTGATCGTCGCTGAGCGTTGTGAGCTGCACGCCGAGCTTGGCGAGGTGAAGCTGCGCGACCTTCTCGTCGAGATGCTTTGGCAGCACATAGACCTGGTTCTCGTACTTGCCGGCATATTGCCAAAGCTCGATCTGCGCCAGCACCTGGTTGGTGAAGGAGGCGCTCATGACGAAGCTCGGATGGCCCGTGGCGCAGCCAAGATTCACGAGGCGCCCTTCGGCCAGAAGGATGATGCGCTTGCCATCGGGAAACTCGACCTCGTCCACCTGCGGCTTCACGTTGTGCCAGACGAAGTTCTTCAACGCGGCGACCTGAATCTCCGAGTCGAAATGGCCGATATTGCAGACGATGGCCCGGTCATGCATGTCCCGCATGTGGTCGACGGTGATGACGTCTTTGTTGCCGGTCGTGGTGACAAAGATGTCGCCCTTGGGGGCGGCGGCCTCCATGGTGGTCACCTCGTAGCCTTCCATCGCCGCCTGCAGCGCACAGATCGGATCGATTTCGGTGACCGCCACGCGCGCACCCTGGCTCTTTAGGCTCTCGGCGCAGCCCTTGCCCACGTCGCCATAGCCGGCGACGACGGCGAACTTGCCGGCGAGCATGACGTCCGTGGCACGCTTGATGCCATCGGGCAGGCTCTCGCGGCAGCCATAGAGGTTGTCGAATTTCGACTTGGTGACGCTGTCGTTCACGTTGATCGCCGGGAAGGGGAGCTTGCCGGACTTCTGCATCTCATAGAGACGGTGCACACCCGTGGTGGTCTCTTCGGAGACGCCCTTCAGATTGCCCCGGACTTTGGAGTAAAAGCCAGGGTCGCGCGCCAGCCGCTTTTTGATCGTGGCAAAGAACGCTTCCTCTTCCTCGTTGGAAGGGTTGTCAAGAACCGACGGATCCGTCTCGGCCTGGGCCCCGAGAATGACCATCATCGTCGCGTCGCCGCCGTCGTCTAGGATCAGGTTCGCGGTCTCGCCTTCGGGCCATTCCAGGATGCGGTCCACATAGTCCCAATACTCGTCCAGCGTTTCGCCCTTGATGGCGAAGACCGGGGTCCCCGTCGCGGCGATGGCGGCGGCGGCATGGTCCTGGGTGGAGAAGATGTTGCATGAGGCCCAGCGCACCTCGGCGCCGAGCGCCTGCAGCGATTCAATCAGAACCGCCGTCTGGATGGTCATATGCAGGCAGCCTGCGATGCGGGCGCCCTTGAGCGGCTGCGCGCTACCATATTCTTCGCGCACTGCCATGAGCCCCGGCATCTCGGTCTCAGCGATGGCGATTTCCTTGCGGCCCCAATCGGCGAGCCCGATATCCTTGACGTGGTAGTTCATGCCGTCCTGCCTCTGACTGTATAAAGATATAAAGAAGTCGTTATATGTTATAGGGCGCCCCGGGAGTCAAGGCAGGCGATACATGGTCCCCGGCGGCAAAGGGCAGCACCGCGATCCTGCCTGTGCGGCGCAGGGCGGCCACTTTGCGCCGGGTCCTAATCTTCTTCGCCGAAACCATCCTCGACCAGGGCCACGAGCGCCTGAATAGCGGCCTTCGCATTCTCACCGCTCGCCTCGATATGAATGAAATGGCCTTGGCCGGCGGCGAGCATCATCAGCCCCATGATCGAAGTTCCGCCCACCGTCTGTCCTTCACGGCTGACCTTGACCTCGGCCGTGTAGTCGCCTGCGGTGCGCACGAACTGCGCCGAGGCACGGGCGTGGAGGCCCTTCTTGTTCGGGATCAGCACATCGGCCGCATAGGCCCCATTCGCCGGGTTGGCGAGTTCGATGCGGGCCTTCGTGCCGGACATTTAGTGCGCCGCCAGGATCTGGCTCGCAACGCTGATATATTTGCGCCCGGCTTCCTGCGCCTGAGAGATGGCCTCGTCGAGACCGCACTCGCCGCGCACGCTCGCCAGCTTCACGAGCATGGGAAGATTGACGCCGGCCACGACCTCGACGTCGGGTTTTTCCATCGCCGAAATCGCCAGGTTCGATGGCGAGCCGCCAAACATGTCCGTCAGCACGACAACGCCTTCACCGGAATCGACCTTGTCCAGTGCGGCCAGCATGTCCGCACGCCGCGCATCCAGGTCATCGTCGGGTCCTATGGAAATTGTCTCGACTTGCTCTTGGGGACCGACCACGTGCTCCAGCGCTGCCCGAAACTCGCAAGCCAGATTTCCGTGGGTCACGATGACAACGCCGATCATGTTACCTCTGGGATGAATGCCGCGCGGCAGTGGGCCGCTATCTTGGTCGGGCGGATGGGGACTGTGCAAGTCCGATCCGCGCCTTCCTAAACCCTATTGTTCGGCGGCGCGCAAGTGTGCCGTGGCGGCCACAATCGCCATTCGCAGCTTCAGTGGCGCCGATGCCTCGAAAGGCGCCAGTTTCAGTACCGGAAGAGAGATCCCTCCGAGCACCGTGCAATCCCACGGATCGGGCGGCATGCGCGGCACGTCTGCCACCGCCACGAGATCGCACACGAGCACCAGCCGCGCGGCGGAAACGGAGCGGGCGGACTGAATGCCGAGCCCTCTCACTTCGATGAGCCCGGCAAGGTTCGCGGGCGGGGACGCGCTGAGCCCATCAGCCGTTGCAGTCAGACGAACCTGGTCGTCGGCGACGAGCCTGGGTGGTCCCTCATCGCCGTCCGGCAATGCGAGAAAGCGAAACGCAAGGTCCGACTTACCGGATCCGGATTCGCCGCGAAGCAGCGCTGCATGGGCCCCGAGCGCCACGCAGGTGCCATGAACGATGTCGGGGACGGAGTGGCGGGCAGGATCGCGCGTCATCGCCAGTGTTGGCGCGTCACGCGGCGGCAAGGCGAATGACGAAGCGTGCACCGCCGCTCTGTTTGCTGCGCCCGCCGGACTCGTCGGACGTGCCGTATTGCGGCCGGTTTTCGGCATAGAGACGGCCGCCATGGGCCGCGACGATCTGGCGGGAGATATTCAGGCCAAGCCCGGAGTTCTGGCCGAAGTTCTCGTGGGGCCGATCAGTGTAGAAGCGCTCGAAAATGCGCTCCAGATTCTCCGGCGCGACCCCCGGTCCCTCGTCCTCGACGGTCACCTCGACCTCGTCGCCGCGCTGTCGGGCCTTGATGGTCACGCGGCCCTGTGGGGGAGAAAACGAGATAGCGTTCTCGATCAGGTTCACCATCACCTGGTGCAGACGGCTGTCATGGCCAATCACACGATACGGAAAGGCTCCGGATGCGTCTTCAATTTCGAGCGAAACTTCCGGCAAGCCGTCGCGAGGAATGTCGTTGTAGAGCGACACCGTCGCCCGCAGCAGCTCGTCGACATCGACGGGGTTTGCATCCTCGCGCGCCAATTCGGCGTCCAGCCGCGAGGCATCGGAGATATCGCTGATCAAACGGTCCAGCCGCTTCACATCGTGTTGGATGATGTCCATCAGGCGCTCGCGCGATTCTGAGTCCTTCACCAAGGGCAGGGTCTCGGTCGCGCTTCGCAGCGACGTCAAAGGGTTCTTCAACTCGTGCGCCACATCGGCCGCAAAGCTCTCGATCGCATCGATCCGGTGATAAAGCGACTTCGTCATATCGCGCAGGGCGCGGGATAGATGGCCGATCTCGTCGGACCGGTCCGTGAAGTCGGGAATCTCGGCGCGCGCTTTGACGCTGTGCCGCACGCGTTCGGCCGCAACCGCCAAGCGCTGCATGGGCCCGGCGATCGTGTTGGCCAAAATCAGCGACAGGACGATGGTCACAGCCGCGGCAAAGACCGATACGCGGAAGATGCTCCAGCGTTCCGCCGCGACGATCTTGTCAATGTCGCCGCCACGCGTCGAGAGCAGTAGCACGCCGAGTACCGCGCGCATCCGCTCTACGGGGATTGCCACGGACACGACAATCTCACCCTTGTCGTTCTTGCGGACAATCGGCACCGAGGTGCCGGTCAGCGCGGTCGCCACTTCCGGGTAGGCTTTGCCGTTGACCATTCCGATCTCTTTGTAGATAGGCAGGTCGGTGGGCTGGAACTGATTTGCCACCGCGTTCCAGAACGTCGTCAGCGTATCCAGCTCCGTGGTTTCAGGCGGCGGCAGGTCGTAGCGCAAAACTTCGCCACGCGAATAGAACGTATCGGAATCGAGGATCAGCGCGCCGTCGCGATCATAGATGCGAGCCCGGCTGCCTGTGGGCTTTACCAGGGGGCGCAAGATCGGTGCGGCCCGTTCGGGATCGATGGTGAATCCGAGCGCATTGGAAAAGCCATCGCCGGCGGAAAAACCCGCCTGGCCGAGCTCCTTCTCCAGAAGCGCCTCCGCATCGACCTCGGGTTGGCCTGCGTCGACGCCTGCGGAGGCGGCGATCGCGCGGGCGATGATCTCGCCTTGCGTCTGCAGACTTTGTACTTTGGCGTCGATCAGGCCGGCGCGAAACTGATTGAGATACAGGATGCCCGAGACGAGGATCGCAAGGCCGATAAGGTTCAGCACGACGATCCGGCGTGTGAGGCTCGAGAAGCCGTGGCGGAACGGCCGGTGCTGTCCGAGCCAGCGCGACAAACGCCTGAGCCAATAAAGCCCGGCGCGCCCCATGCGCATCGCGCGGGCCCGCAAGCTCGTGGGGCCCTGCTGCCAGGACCGTTCGGCCTCGGCAGTCATCGGCGCTGCCTGCTATTCTTTGAAACGGTAGCCCACACCATAGAGTGTCTCGATCACGTCGAAGCTTTGGTCGACGGCCTTAAACTTCTTCCGCAGCCGCTTGATGTGGCTGTCGATCGTGCGGTCGTCGACATAGACCTGATCATCATACGCCGCATCCATCAGTGCGTCCCTGCTTTTTACCACACCGGGCCGCTGGGCGAGGGCCTGCAAAATCAAGAACTCGGTCACGGTGAGCGTGACCGGCAGCTCATTCCAGACGCAGGTGTGGCGCTCAGAGTCCATTTTCAGCTTTCCGCGCTCAAGGACCTTCGACTTGTCCTCGACCACTTGGGCCGTATCGCGCGGCTGGGCGCGCCGCAGCACGGCCTTGACGCGCTCGATCAGCAGCCGCTGCGGAAAGGGTTTGCGAATGTAGTCGTCGGCGCCCATTTTGAGGCCGAACAGCTCGTCGATCTCCTCATCCTTCGAGGTGAGAAAGATCACGGGCATTTCCGTGCGCTGCCGCAGGCGGCGTAGGAGTTCCATGCCGTCCATGCGCGGCATCTTGATGTCGAGAATGGCGAGGTCGGGCGGGCTGTCGAACAGGCCGTCTAGCGCACTGGCGCCGTCGTTGTAGGTCTGGGTCTTATAGCCCTCCGCCTCGAGCACCATGCGCAACGAGGTGAGGATGTTTCTGTCGTCATCGACAAGAGCGATAGTTGGCATAGGGGGGCCTTTTTGCGCGCTGTACGCGATCTACTGGGTGTTATGCTCCTAGGGCTGCGCGAAAACCGTGGCAGCATCGGGGCAGAGCTTGGGACGCGTGGCGCCCGACCCATCGATACCGGGATGCAACAAAAACCGTTATGGCGCAAGTAAATAACTCTCCAGAATCACCCAATACCGAAGAGATCGCGGCAGAAGCGCGCAAGCTGATCAGGCAGTCGATCAAAGCCTCGCTTGCAACTTTGGATACACCCAGTGGTGCGCCCTATGCCTCGCTCATCACGCTGGCCACGGACCCCGGCGGCTCCCCGATATTCCTGATTTCGACCCTGGCCCGGCACACGCGCAACCTCGCGAACGATCCGCGCGCGGCGATCTTGGTCGACGGGACGGGCGGCGGGTCCGCGGACGGCGGCGATCCGCTGCAGGGCGCGCGCCTGACCCTCTCCGGGATCGCGGAAAAGACGGGAGACCTTGTCATGCGCCGCCGCTTCCTGGCGCGCCAGGCTCAGGCCGCGTTTTACGCCGATTTTCCGGACTTTTCCTTCTGGCGGCTCCAGGTCGAGGGTGCTCATTTCATCGGCGGCTTTGGCCGTATCGTGGATTTGGAGCCCGGGGACCTTTTGATCCCTCTGGTAGGGGCCGAGGCGGTCGTGGAGGCCGAGGAGGGAATCGTCGCGCACATGAACGCCGAGCATGCCGACGCTATCGCGCTGTATGCGCAGGGCTTTGGAGGCCTGGCGACGGAGCCGGAGGCGCCGGCCTGGCTCATGACCGGTCTCGATCCCGAAGGGTTCGACTTGGCGCGCGGGACTGAGGCCTTGCGATTGCCTTTTTCCAGGCGGGTTGAGACCGCTCAGGACGCGCGAAAGGAGCTCGTCCGCCTTGTGGACGAGGCCAGGGCCAAGATAGGGTCCCCCTGACGATTGCCATGGACCTTATTGCTGATAGGCGCTTTCTCGAAAGCTCGCATAGTGGGGTAAGCTCAATCGCTAAAAAAATCACGGGATCAAACTATAGGGACGGAAACGCATGAATGTTCAGTCGAAAGTGGCCCCGACCACGAATCCAAAAGTGTTGGAATTCGTCGAGGCGGCGAAGGAGTTGTTCAAGCCGGATCAGGTTCAGTGGTGTGACGGGTCCAAAGAAGAGTATCAGGCGCTTCTGAAAGCACTGGTCGATGGCGGCACCGCCATGTGGTTGAACGAGGAGAAGCGTCCCAACTCGATTCTCGTGCGCTCCGACCCCAAGGACGTCGCTCGCGTCGAAGACCAGACCTACATCTGCTCCGAGAAAGAGGAAGACGCGGGCCCGACCAACAATTGGTCCGACCCCGCGAAGATGAAGGAGACGATGCGCAAGCTTTATGACGGCGCCATGCAGGGCCGCACCATGTATGTGGTGCCCTATTCCATGGGGCCGGTCGGCTCGCCGATCGCCGGCATCGGCGTGATGGTCACCGACAGCGCCTATGCCGTCGCCAACATGCACATCATGACTCGCGTCGGCGACGCGGTGTGGAAGGCGCTTGGCGACTCCGAGGACTTCGTGCGCGGTATGCACACGGTCGGCGCGCCGCTGACCTCGGCGAAGCAGGCCGACGTGCCATGGCCCTGCAGCGAGACCAAGAACATCTCGCACTTTCCGGAGACGCGTGAAATCTGGTCTTACGGATCGGGCTATGGCGGCAACGCCCTGCTCGGCAAGAAGTGCCATGCGCTGCGTATCGCATCGGTACAGGCGCGCGATGAAGGCTGGCTCGCCGAGCACATGCTCATCCTCAAGCTCACCAATCCCGAAGGCGACGTGAAGTTCGTTGCCGCCGCTTTCCCGAGCGCTTGTGGCAAGACCAACCTCGCCATGTTGAACCCGACGATCCCCGGCTGGAAGGCCGAGTGCATCGGCGATGACATCTGCTGGATGAAATTCGGCGAGGACGGACGG
>Ga0209013_10004107_pt1 | contig 12801 bp, 10 predicted proteins | sample Cruoilmetagenom2_FD_187291 | JGI IMG/M metagenome (GOLD analysis project Ga0209013, IMG submission 187291) | Oil polluted marine microbial communities from Coal Oil Point, Santa Barbara, California, USA - Sample 2 (SPAdes) (version 2) | ecosystem: Environmental > Aquatic > Marine > Oil seeps ... | reverse complement strand
GTGACCCGGGCCGGATCCGCGCGCTCGAACTGCACCAGTAGCGCTGACCGCAACAGGTCGTGGACTCTCCACCAGCCGTCACCGGTCTTGGCCACGAACGCGTTGGCGACATACAGTCGCTCGAGCAGTCGCTCCGAGCCGGTTCGTTCGAGCATCGCGTCGCACAAGGGGCCCGATGCCGCGCGCAACACCGAGGCCTGCAGCATGAACTCCCGTTCCTCCGCCGTCAGCTGCTCGAGCACCTCCGCTCTGAGATAGTCGCCCACCAGCCGCTCTAACCCCTCGGGCACGGCGGAACCCGCGGTGCCGCGATCGACGGATGCCGCCATCGTGCTCATAAGCAGCCCACTCACCCACCCCCCGCAGAGATCGTTGAGCCGAGCTGCGTCGTCGGGCGTAGCCTCCATGCCGCGAGCGAGCAGCAGTTGATGGGCCTCGCGATCGGTAAGGGCTAAGTCCTGGCTGCCCCGATCCACGAGGTCACCTCGCGCTCTCAAGCGGGCCGTGCTCGATCCGATGTCGGAGCGTCCCGCCAGGATCACCTGCGCACCCGGGGGTACGTGGAGGGTCAGCCAGTCGATGACGTCGCGGCTGGCTGGTGCCGTGAGGGCGTGGACATCGTCGAACATCAACGTGAACGGCGTCAACGCCTGGAGCGCGACGGCGAGCCGGGGCATCAACGCCGACCAGATCGAGGCCGCCGGGGTCATGATCGACGCCTTGAGCCCGGGAGCGGGTGCGCCTGTCTCGAGCACGGCTTCTGCGATGTGCGTGACCAGCGTCATCGGGTCGCTGTCGTGCCGATCGAGCGCCAGCCAGAGCACGGTTCCGGGGTCGTGATCGATCCACTCCGCCAGCAGCGTGGTCTTGCCGTATCCGGCCGGCGCCACGACCCTCACCACTGAGGCGTCGACGGGATCGGGCCGGAGGCCCAGCAGCCTGTCGTGACCCACGATCTGATGCGTTGCCCGGGGCGGCTGCAACTTGGCCGGGTTGACGACCGGCATCGGGACAGCAGGAGCGACGGGGCCGGGGACTCCTGACAGGTCGCTGCTCATGGGAATGGACACTCTTGGCAGACCGTATCATGCGGCGCACGCCTGATGGTGGCACGTGGGTCACTGTGGCGTGCCGAGTGGCCTACCGTTTCATCCCTTTCGCATGTGGCGGCGCCGCCTCCGCTGGCCCAGTATTCTTGACGCACAGAGCAAGGCGGAGGCAAGGATGCAGGGCACAGGCGAATCGCGACCGGCGGCTACCGGCGAGCCACAACGCTTGACCGAAACATGATCACGAAGCTGGTCGCGCTGTACCAGACGGAGATCCAGCTCTTCTGGCATTGGCGACCGGGTCGCCGTGCGCTCTTGCGACGGGCGGTCCTTTCCACGGTCGTCAGCCTCATCGCCTTCTACCTCACCGCCTGGCTCCTGCCCGGTCTCATCTCCATCGACCAGTTCGGCGGGGGCCTGGTCGCCGTGCTCGTCATCTCTGCGCTGAACCTCCTCGTGCGACCGGCGCTGCTGGTGCTCGTGGCCAGCCGCTCGGTCGTGGCGCTGGTCGTGCTGACGCTGCTGTTCCAGACATTTGTGATCTGGCTGTTGACGCCACTCGTGCCTGGGGTCACCGTCGAGGGCGGCCTCCTCGGCGCACTCGTCGTATCCCTGATCCTGGGCGCGTTCACGGGCCTCGCCAGCGCCACGATCGGCCTCGGCGACGACGGCTCGTACTACGGGGCCATGGCCAGGACGCTGGCGTCTCGCCGGTCCGATGTGATCCGGACCGATGAGCCCGGCCTCGTCGTCATCCAGGTCGACGGCCTGTCCCACGACGTTCTCACGCACTCGCTTCGCGCCGGACGCGTCCCATACATCAGCAGCCTCATCCGCTCGGGCAGCCACGAGCTGGCGCACTGGACGGCACTACTGCCCTCCACCACCCCGGCCAGCCAGGCGGGCATCCTCCACGGCAACAATGACGGCATCCCCAACTTCCGCTGGTGGGAGAAGGAGAATGGCCGGCTGCTCGTTGCCAACCATCCCGAAGACGCAACTGAGATCGAACAGCGCATCTCCAACGGCGAGGGCCTACTCAGCCCGGGTGGAGCCAGCATCAGCAACATCTTCACCGGCGACGGGGACCGGGCCTTCCTGGTGATGTCGACGATCAAGGTCAAGGAGCGCGGGCTGGGCCAGAGCAGCGCCTTCGCGTGGTTCTTCGTGAGCCCCTACAACTACCTCACGATGATCGCCAAGTACGTGGCCGAGGTCGTGAAGGAGAACATCCAGTCACGTCGCCAGGCCCGGGCCGGCATCGAGCCACGTATGCATCGCGGCTTCCCCTATCCCTGGGTACGAGGCGCCACCAACGTCGCCTTGCGCGCGCTGGGCACGTCCCTGGTGACACAGGAGATGCTGCGCGGGACGCCCGTCATCTACATGGACTACACCGACTACGACGAGATCGCCCACCACAGCGGTCCGGAGCGGGCCGAATCCCTCGATGCCCTCGACGGCGTCGACCGGGAGTTGCGGACGCTGGCCAAGGTCGCCGAGGACACCCCCCGCCCGTATCGCTTCGTATTCCTGGCGGACCACGGCCAAAGCCTGGGCGCCACGTTCCTGCAGCGCTACGGCGTGACGTTGCAGGATGTCGTACGTTCGCTCATGGGTGGCAAGGCGTCCGTGGCGGCCGCGACCGCCCAGATCGAGGATTGGGGCCAGCTCAACACGTTCCTGGGCGAGGTTTCGGAGACGAAGGGCCTCACTGGCTCGATCGCGCGCTCGGCGACGCGGAATCGCCGCACGGACGGCCACGTCGACCTTGCGCCGGAGCTTGATGTGACTCTCGAGCGACGCGAGCCAGACGCCTCGGGTCCCGAGGCGTCGGACGCGAAGGAAGAACCAGACGAAGAAAGCCCCGACCTCGTCGTCGTGGCCGGTGGCAATCTGGCTCTCATCTACTTCAATGCCGAACCCGGTCGACTCAGCCTTGAAAAAATCGAGGCACGCTACCCCGACCTCGTGGAGGCGCTCGCCAACCATCCCGGGATCGGCGTGCTCATGGTCCGCTCCGCCGAGCATGGGCTCATCTGCGTGGGCAGAGACGGCATCAACTACCTCGATCAGGACCGGATCGAGGGCACCGACCCACTGGCGGTCTACGGAGAGCACGCGGCAGCATCGATCCGTCGACTCGACGAGATCGAGCACGTCGGTGACCTGGCGGTGGTCAGCCTGTTCGAACCCGAGATGGGTGAGATCGCCGCGTTCGAGGAGCTCATCGGAGCCCACGGCGGACTGGGCGGAGCCCAGACACGACCGTTCCTGCTCCATCCCGCTGACTGGGAGGTGGACTTGGCGCCACTCGTGGGCGCCCCCATGGTCTACCAGCAGCTGCGAGCCTGGATGGAGCGTGAGCTCGGGATGCACTTCGGTGGACCCGATGCAACGGAGTCGACTGCTGCGGAGTCGGACGCCCCTGAGGACGTGGCGCCATGAGCGCACGCTTCCCTGTGCTCGCAGCCCTGGCTGCCGAGGTGACGCTCGGCTACAAGGAGCTGGACATGCGGCTGCACGCGCGCATCGAGCAGCTGCAGATGTTGGCTGTCGCCGGGCTCGCCGTCTTCCTCATCGTCGGCTACCAAGTCGCGCGCTGGCGCGGCTATCCTCTGCTTCGGCAGAGCCGGGTCTCACGCCGACGCGGCTGACCGCATGGAGCCGCGCCCACGAGCACCGGGGCCGCAGCCGCACCCCCAACGCCCCAGCCACCCGGGTCGGAAGCCCGTAGCGAACCTGAACGCTTCGGCCCGATCGACGCGACCGAGCCGTCAGGTTCAGAGATAGCAGCGTCGCAGTACCGGTGATCTTCGCCGGCCCCGAAACGTTGACCTCAGGGATGGGGCACGGCACAGATGACGGAGCCACCACCGGGCTGGATCCCTGAGGTCTCCGGCCCGCAGCGGTGGCTCCGTCCTATCAACGACTCGTATGGGCCTGGGTCAGTCTCCCGCGGGTGCGGATGTGGTCCACTACCCGCGCCCAGAGGTTCAGCCGGCTGGAGGCGCGCCCTCGTCGACGGCGAAGTAGGCCCGGATGGGCTCGCGGTTCAGGTACCAGAGCAGTAGCACCGGGTAGACCGTGGCGATCAGTGCCTGCTCGAGGGTGCCCACGCCGATGATGATGATGGTGGCCTGGAAGAGGCCCCAAGCTGCCAGGAACATGCCCAGCTGCCAGGCCCAGGGCTGCGCGCTGAGCGCAGCTCCGGCCGCGGCCCAGAACAGGACGCCGGTGAGGACGATCACCCAGCCCCAGAACCACTCGCCTGTGCCCGCGGGCATGTGGCCGAAGGTCACGGCCGTGGTGAGCTGCAGCCCCTGGAGGATGTATACGATTCCACCCAACCCCCAGATGAATGCTAGGAAGTACACCCCGAATGGTCGTTTCATCTCCATCCTCTCCTATGTGTCGCTAGGCGGCGGGTGCTGTGACGACCAAGGACGCACCGCCGCCGGTCAGCCGAACGTCCGGCCTCGCGCCCCTTGTTGACACCATTGCACCAAACGGAGGTCTGGTGGTCGTCATGCGAATGGGATGATTATATTCCGGCTGGGTTCCCAGCGTCAGCTGGCGATCGACCATGCTGGAAGCCCTCGAGACCGCACATGCAGGGCCCATCCGCGCTTTCCCGAGACGGTGGCTCAGGGCTCGTCGAGCCCTGAGGATCGACATCGGACCGCACAGATGCGACTGTTCATCATCCCATCTGGATGAGTCGCACCCGTCGCGCGACTCGTACACTCGACGTGCCGATGACCCGTCCGCTACCTCGGACGGCACGACATCCCGGCCGGCGCGATCGATCGGATTCATCCGTCCGGAGAAAGGCCAGGAGAGATTCCCAGGAGGTCTTCGTGGGTGAGCCGACACCCGCGCCAGAGGGCATGGACTCAGTGCTTCACGTGAACACCGCGTCGACGGCCAGCGCGCTGGCCACGCGTGCCGGCGGGCACTGCGCTGCGCCCCGGGACCATCTGGTGGGTGTGAGTCCAGTGCGAGAGGAGCGTCAGCCATGACCACGACACCACAGGACGCGCCCAAAGACCCTGAAGTCAAGCCTGGCTCCGGTCGGTCGACTGGGCTTCCGAGGTCGCCACGCCGGCCCGGAGGAGCGAGCACGCATCTTCGACGCCTTCTTCTTCGAGGGCGATCAGAGCGTCCCCTACCTCGGCCAGTTCCTGACCCTGATGCTGCTGTCTGCCATGATCGCGGCCTTCGGTCTCTCCAACGACAGCGCCGCGGTCGTGATCGGCGCCATGCTCATCGCGCCCTTGATGACGCCCATCCTGGGCACCGCCTCATCGATCGTCCAGGGTTGGAGCCGGCGCATGGGAGAGTCGCTGGCCATCGTGCTCGGCGGGGCGGCAGTGGCCATCATCGTCGACATCGCGGTGGCCCTCATCGAGCCGCGCCTCACGAGCGGAGCGCCGCTGCCCGGTGAGCTCCTCGCGAGGACCAGGCCCAACCTGACCGACCTGGGCATCGCACTCGCGGCCGGTGCCGCGGGCGCGTTCGTGACCGTCCGCAGCGAGGCCAGCTCGGCCCTGCCGGGCGTCGGCATCTCGGTGGCCCTCGTGCCGCCCCTCGCCGCGGTCGGGATGACCCTCGGCCTCGGCGAATGGAACCTCGCCGCTGGAGCCCTGCTGCTGTTCAGCACGAACTTCGTGGCCATCGTGCTCGCCGGAGGCATCGTCTTCGTGCTCGCCGGCTTCGCGGCATATCGCGACGAGTCGGGAGGGCGACGCGCCAGGAGAGCCGCCTTCGTGCTGTTCGCGGCCGTGATTCTGCTCGCCCTCCCGTTGGGCTCCCACGGAGTGCAGCAGTACATGACCGGCAGCACCATCGCGTCACTGACCCAGACAGTACGGGCATGGGCCCCGGACATGGCCGTCGAATCGGTCGACCTGGACCACGGTGCCGAACGGCTCACGGCCACCATCATGCTCACGGGCAGGGCCGGAGCCCCTCCGGCAGCCGGGCTTGCCGAGCTGCTAGCGAATACACTCAACCGACCCGTGGCCGTGGAGGTCGTCTTCGTCCCGGTCGACGCCGCGCAGTCGGATCCCTCATGAGCAAGCGCCGGATCGGGCGCATCGCTGCGGGGGTCGCGCCGTGGCGGTCGGCTTGGTCGAGGCGTCATCGTCAATATGCCGGGTCGGCCACGTAGGCCCGGCTCAGGAACGGGCGCGCCGCGCCGTTGGCGAGGCGCGCCACAACGGAGGTCAGAACCATGGCACTGCACGTAGTCGTCGCCAAGTTCAAGGATGTGCTCGGCGCGAAGGACAGCATCGCGGCGGTCAAGGCCGCGGGCATCAAGCTCGCCGACCAGGCGTACGTGGTCAACAACGGCGACGGCAACCTCGAGTTCAAGGAAGGCAAAGACGCCGGTGGCGGCAAGGGCTTCGTGTACGGCGCCTCGACGGTGGCCGTGGCCGGGCTCTTCCTGGGCCCGGTGGGCTGGGGTGCCCTGGCCGCGGGCGGCATCGTCGGTGGCCTCGTCTCCAAGCTCCACGATGCGGGCATCCCCAGCGAGGAGATCGAGAAGCTGGGCCAGTCGCTGGAGCCGGGTCATGCGGCGGCCATCGCCGTGGCCGAGGAGGGTGACCAGGACCGCGTTCGCGAGATTCTCTACAACCAGGGTGGCGAGGTGGTACTCGTGAGCGTCACCGACGACGTCAAGAGCGCTCTCGACGGTGCGGCGCCGGCAGGTGTGACAGTCACCGAGGACGGCAGCTCCGTCGAGAACGCCTAACCGCAGAGCCCGACCAGCGTCTGCACCAGCAGCTCCGTCAGGGCTGGTAGACGCAACCCTGCTGGCCGACTGACGACTCGCCCCGCGCTGTCGGGTGCAGGCGCAGGTCGGCCAGCTATCCAGTTGGTCAGAGGAACAACGTGCAAGCAAGAACCATCAGCCTTTCGACCGTGCGATCACGATGGATGCCGATCGCGCACGTAGTCATCCTGGGCCTCCTCTTGGTCGGCTTCCTTGTCGAGCGAGCCTCGAGTGCCACGACGGTGCAGTACGGCTTGCTCATCGCGGCGGCTGCCCTGGCCATGAAGCACTTCGGCCACAAGGGCGACGACGCGGACGAGGACGTCCAAGGCATGCACCCCATCGCGCGGTTCCAGTTCAAGGCCGCCAACACCGGGGACCTTGAGGACGCGCAAGACCTGGTCGCCGAGGACTTCCGGGCCTACGCCAACGGCTACGCCATGTTGAACTCAGAGATCAACCAGGGGCCGGACCTGTTCGTGGAGCTCATCGACTACATCAGGGAAGCCATTCCGGACCTCCACTGGGAGCTCTACGACGAGGTTGCAGGCAGGCAGGAGGACAAGAGCGAGCTCGTCGTCCTGCGGTTCGTCGCCGCAGGGACGATCGCCGGGACGAAGCGGGACATCGAGATCGCCTCGTTCAACCGGGTCGTGGACAAGGAGCTGGCCGAGATCCGCTTCGTGACCGACATGACCGTCTTCAACGAGTACCGCGCGGCGATCGGCCTGCCCATCCTCGAGTAGCCGGGGCGGTCGGCCTGCCCGACAGCCGGCACCCGGAACCGCAACGCGGCCACCTGCTGGTGGCCGCGTTGCCATGTGTCCCAAGTGCTTCGGCCGACCCGTCTCCCAAGTCAGGGCCGGCCTCTCGTCGGGCGTGTCAGCCGGCCATGCCCTGGCCGACCTCCTGCGTCGACCGGTGCTCGTGGAGCGCCTCCGCATCCCCGAGGGTGGCCGGCTTGAGATCGAAGACGACCTCCTTGACGGTACCGGTGAAGGCGTAGGGCGCCTTGTCCTCGTAATCGAGGTCGACCACGCCACCGTTGTCGCGGCCGATGTCCATGCCGGCGTACGTCGTGTACAGCTTGGCCACGGTGTGGGGGATATAGCCTTCGCCGATCTGCTTGTCGTTGGCCCAGAGGGTCACGTTCCCACCGCTGCCCGGAATAGGCTTGTCTGCCTCGAACAGCATCTTGACCATCACGTCCCCGGTGGGGATGGGCTCGGTCGAGGTCTGCCGGTAGGTGTCGACACCGAGGAACTGGTAGGTGTGGTTGAGCAGGCCCTGCTCGTCCACCCAGAGCGCATAGCCACCGATGAAGTCGGCGTTGGCCACGATCACGCCCTCGGCGCCACCCTCGGGTACGTGGATCTCGCCTTCGATGGCGTAGGACCGCCCCATGATGTGCGGGGTCAGCGTCATCGAGACGTTCTGGACATCGCCGGCGAACGGGAAGCGGGTCTCCGTGGGCATCGGCGGGAGCATCCCGAAGAACACCGCGAAGCCACCCAGCAGCGGCAGCACGTTGTTGCGCTCCGCCTCCTGCCAGAAGAGCTCTACCATCTCTGCCAGCTTCTCCGGCTTCTCCGCGGCCAGGTTGTGGGCCTGCGAGAAGTCGTCGGGCAGGTAGTAGAGCTCCCACTCGTCCGCATCGGGGTCATAGACGTCCGGCCCGAAGCGCTTGAGCGTCGCGGGCGAGAGATCCCAGGGCAGCTTGTCCAGCTTGGCGCTAGCCCACCAGCCGTCCTTGTAGATGGCCCGGCTACCGTAGTTCTCGAAGTACTGGACCGTGTGCCGCTCGTCGGCAGCGGCGTCTTCGAGCGAGTAGGCGAAGCTGGTGCCGTCCATGGGCTGCTGCTCGATGCCGTCGACCATCTTGGCCTCCGGCAGCCCGACCAACTCGAGGATGGTCGGACCGACGTCGATGGCGTGCGTGAACTGGCTGCGGATCTCACCGCGGCTCTTGATCCCGTCAGGCCACGAGATGACCATGGGGTCGCGCGTGCCGCCGAGATGGCTGGCCATTTGCTTGCCCCACTGGAAGGGCGTGTTGTTGGCGTGGGCCCAGGGCGCCGCGTAGTGCGGGGCGGTGTGCTCGCCACCCAGCTCCTCGACGCCACCGTACTTCTCGATGATCTTGAGTTGCTCTTCCGGCTCGAGGATGACGCCGTTGAAGAAGGTGGTCTCGTTGAAGGAGCCGGTGAACGTGCCCTCCATGCTGGCGCCGTTGTCGCCCCAGATGTAGACGACGATGGTGTTGTCCAGCTCGCCCATCTCCTTGACGCTATCGAGCAGGCGGCCGACGTTCCAGTCAGCGTTCTCGGAGAAGCCCGCGAAGACCTCCATCTGCCGCCGGTAGAGCGTCTTCTCAGCCTCGCTTAGCGAGTCCCAGGCCTTGTAGGCCTCCGGGCGCTCGGTCAGCTCGGTGTCCTGCGGGATGACGCCCAGTTCCTTCTGTCGCTCGAAGGTGTGCTGGCGGTAGGCGTCCCAGCCCTCATCGAACTTGCCCTTGTACTTGTCCGCCCACTCCTTGGAGACGTGGTGCGGCGCGTGCGAGCAGCCGGTGGAGTAGTACAGCAACCAGGGCTTCTCGGAGTCCTGAGCGCGCACGGCGTGCAGCCACTCGACGGACTTGTCGGTAAGGTCATCGGGGAAGTAGTACGTCTCCCCATCCTTGCCCTCCGGCACGCCGACGATGGTGTTGTCCTGGGTGATGATGGGGTCGTACTGACCGGCAGCGCCGCTGAGGAAGCCCCAGAAATGGTCGAAGCCCCACTGGAGCGGCCAGCGCTGGAAGGGACCGGCCGGCCCGAACGCCCGACCCTCGGTCAGATGCCACTTGCCGAAGCCGCCGGTGACGTAGCCATTCTCCTTGAGCACTCGTGGGAAGGGCGCACAGCTGCGTGGCAGCTGGCCGGTATAGCCCGGATATGGCGCCGGGAACTCAGCCACGCCGCCCATACCGACGCGGTGGTGGTTGCGTCCGGTGAGCAGGGCCGCTCGGGTCGGCGAGCAGACCGCGGTGACGTGGAAGCGGTTGTAGGTCAGGCCGTTGTCGGCGACGCGCTGCAGGTTCGGCGTGCTGATGCCACCACCGAAGGCCTCGGGTCCGCCGAAGCCGGCGTCGTCGATGAGCACGAGCAGGACGTTCGGTGCGCCCTCGGGCGGCTTCGGGCCAGGGATCATGGACCAGTCCGCGGCCGACTGGCCGATGGTGTGCGCAAGGGCCCCGCCGAACTTGCGGTCGGGGATGGGCAGGACCGTGCGGTCCTGCTTGAACTTGCCCATGGCCTCGGCCAGCGAGTCCTTGAGGGCCGCGTCACCACTCTTGTCGGTCTGGGCGACCGACCGGGCCAGCGCACCCGGCAGTGCCTTCTCGACACCGAGGAGCTGGTCTTCGTCGAGCATGGCGATGACCACCGCGGTGCCTGGCTTGAGGGCTTCGCCGATCATGTCGCCGAGCCCGGTGTCGACGCGTTTGGCTGCGAACTTGCCCACGAGGGCGCCGCCCGCGGCGCCGATCGCGGTGGCCGCGAGTAGCGGCGGGGCAGCGAGGCCGACGAGGAAGCCGACGCCACCGCCCCACTTGAGACCCTTGCGGCCGAGGTTGTCGCCGGTGCGCTGGACCGCGACCTCGCCATCCACATCGTGCGTGATGAGGATGACCGCCTGGATGCCGACCTGCTTGGCCTGCACCTGGGCGATGAGTGTCTCGAAGTCCTTCTCCGCCGTATCGACGTCCTTGTAGCCACAGACGAGAACGTCGGTCATCGTGTCTGCCATCGGTCATTTCCCTCTTGTTTCGCCATCTGCGGCTGGGTGCGCAGCTCTTGTCGGCACATCAACATCCGGCTCGCTTATGCCAGCGGTGGGTGTGGCCGACTCTCGACCGCGACCCACTGACGGCAACGTTACGGACGCTAGCAGCGCGCTCATCGTTCGCCATCATCCGTTCGGGATGAACCGGCCGCCTGGCCCGACGCGGCTGACGAGTCCTCGGCCGCCCGGGCCTCGTCCACCATCCGTGCCAGTCGTGCGTGATGGGCGCCACGCCAGTAGTCACGACCGCAGTCGGGGCAGGTCCGGAAGTCGTCGAAGGTGCGGCGTGTCCCAGGTGGCAGGTGATGCTCGATGGTGGCCTTCTCCACGGGGGTCAGTACGCCGTTACAGGCTGGGCATCGAGTGAAAGGCTCGATCGAGCCCGACAGCTGGAAACGCCGCACGACCTCGCGGACCTGCTCGTCGGGCTGGTCGGATCGCAGCAGGTACCCGTGCCTGACCGAACGGCGCCGCAGCAGGAACCGGTCGCGCGTCAGCAGGATGCGGCGCTCGGCGAGGGAGATACTGACCAGGTCATCGTCGGCCGGGTCGATGGCGTAGACGCAGTCGAACCCGAGCAGGCGTAGCCGGCGAGCCAGCTTGCCGAGATGGCCGTCGAGCACGAAGCATGTGTCGCGCAACGGCTCCGGTCGCAGCCGCACGAGCGGCGTGATGTCGAATGACTCGAAGACCGGGTAGACGCTGATGCGATCGCCGGCGACGGGCCGATAGGCGAAATCGACCGACTCTCCACCGACGAGGATGACGTCGACCTCGGTGTGGGGTATGCCGTAGGACTCGACGACATCCTTGATGCTCTGCGTCGCCACGACCCCATGGCTGATCCGCCCCGAGCGATGCCCCGGCGCGAGCAGGTCACGCAACTCGGCGTAGAAGCGGATGTCGACCTGACCCTCGATGGCCACGCCGTGGTGATGTCGTCTTGCTGCCACGTCGTCGTGAGGATAGGCGGCCCTGGTCCATCCGGGCGGTCTCCGCCGCGTGTGGCCAGTGCCGGGATTCGCGCTGGACGAAGGGTTTATCGTAGTCGAAGAGAGATGACAGGTTCGCAGGAGGGCACCTCATGGAAGCCGAAACGACTTCACTAAGCGACGATCGCGATCTCAGGCTCCTGGCCGTTGCCGCGGCAGGGATCATCGTCATTGCGCTGATCATCGCCGCCGCCATCATCAGCGCTAGGCGGACGGAGGAGACGGACGCGGAATCCGACGCAGACACGTTGGAGCCTAAGGAAGTGGCGACCATCGCCATCGAGCCGGAGGCCAAACCCATCGACCAGCCCGCTGAGGCGGCCGCGACGAGGTTGTAGCTCGACGCGGGATCAGGACGGACAGCCCCAAGTTCGGGAGCCGTCCTGTCTAGGCAGCGACGACCTGCTGCGTCATGCGGCGTGAGACCACGACCACGAGCGGCACGAGCGCCGCGCAGATGACCAGGGCCACCGCCAGCTGGCCGATGACGTCACCGAGCCCGGCATCCTGGGTGGCCACCTCGAAGATGGGATTGATGATCCAGTAGGTCGGGAAGACCTGCGCGATCTCCTGTGGCCAGTCGGGGAAGATGTAGAAGATCACCGGCGCGAAGAGCAGGATGCCGACCGACTTCATCAGCGCGAACAGCGTCTTGGAGTCCTTCGCACCGCCGCCGAAGAGCAGCCCGATCTCGGCCAGCATGAGCGCGCCGACGGCCACGCTCAGCAGCAGCGCCGCCGGTTGCGTGCCCAAGGCGTCATTGAGCCACAGTGTCACCAGCGTCATGAGGAAGGCCAGCACCAGGCCCATCGCGGCCTTGGCCGCGAGCACGTCCACGCCGCGGGCAGGTGAGACCAGCAGGGCCGTCATCGTGCCGCTCTCACGTTCCTGCACGATGGAGAAGGCCGGCACGAAGACACCCGCGATGAGCAGCGCGAACAACACCAGCAGCGGCATCATGCGGCTCGACATCGGCAGCAACGGGTCACCGGTAGCGACGATCTCCACGTCGACCGGTGGCGTGGAACCCTCGACGGCGCGGACCGCATCGAGCGTCGTGACCGCGAGGATGAGCCGGTTGGACGCCAACGATTCGCCACCCACGAAGAACTGCAGTGAGGGCTGCTCGCCGGCTCGCACCTGGTCATCGAAGCCAGCC
>Ga0209013_10004106_pt1 | contig 12804 bp, 13 predicted proteins | sample Cruoilmetagenom2_FD_187291 | JGI IMG/M metagenome (GOLD analysis project Ga0209013, IMG submission 187291) | Oil polluted marine microbial communities from Coal Oil Point, Santa Barbara, California, USA - Sample 2 (SPAdes) (version 2) | ecosystem: Environmental > Aquatic > Marine > Oil seeps ... | reverse complement strand
CTCTCATTACTAGATTTAAGCAATTACAAACATTTAATTGCTGTTGCTCAACAAGATAAATTAATACAATATTCACCTAGTGATATTGCAACACCTGAAGCCTTAAAAAAATATGTGCAAACTGCTGTTGATGGTTATTACCATAAAACAACAATTCCATTTATTATTATCGATAAACGCACAAACACTTATGCTGGAAGCTCACGTTTTATGAATATAGATTGGAAAAATAAAGTGTTAGAAATTGGAGCAACTTGGATTGGTAGGGAATTTCAAGGCTCTGGCTTAAACAAGAATATGAAATTTTTAATGTTGCAATATGCTTTTGAAACTATAGACTTTGAAAAAGTAGAATTTAGAATAGATGAGCGTAACATACGCTCGCGCAAATCTGTAGAAAAAGTGGGCGGAACTCTTGAAGGCATCTTGAGACAAAACGTTTATTTGTTGGATGGTTTTAAACGAGATACTTGTTGTTATGGGATTTTAAGAGAAGAATGGGAAGATATAAAAGCAACTATTTTTAGAGATTTTTAGGAGTTACGCTTATCGGTCTTGTGTATGAGCAGTAGCGGATTTTATGCAACTGCTTTTCGGATTACAATATACTTTAATTAAATGAAAAAACGGTTCGAGTTAACACTAAAACCGCTATTGCTTATACACGTTGTTGCCAGTAGTTATTTTTATTCAAAATTCAGCAAATCAGGTTTTAAGAATTCCTTTCGTGCCTTGTCAGAACTGAAAATATTGAAACTGTAGTGAGTGTTTACCAATTCTTTAAATTCAGATTTTAATTGTGGAAATTCATTAATGAAGTTGGTAAAGTTATAAGATTTTGATTTTCTCATAAAGTGGTTTACAATTCTGATAGCAACTATGGTTAAGGTCTTATGATATTTGTCTTTCGATCCAACAATTTCAACAAAATTGTGAAGTTGGTTTTGTATATCTTTTTCGGCTTGTTTTAATCCAAACTTTTCTATGTATAACCAAGCCAATCTTAAATGAGCTTCGTGATTAAATATTTCTGGGTTTAAAGAGCCATTTACAAATTGCCCAATAAAATTAGAATCTGTCAATTGATTGTGATTTAATTTACTTTCCATTTTTTAATTTGTTTTCAATATTTGAAACGTAGCGTTTCACAGCCTTAACAAGATATCCTTCTTTCACAAACTTACTTACTAAAGGAATACCTTTTTCATAAAGTCCTGCGTTGTGTTCTATCCAAGTAATTGCTGTTGAATTTTCTATTTTTCCTTTCGTACAATAAATATCAATTCGTTGTATTTCAAAATGATCCCAAACAACAAGGTATTGAATGTGTCCTTTTTCTGGATTATACTCGGTAACAGTAAGCATAACATCAAATTCGTCATATTTTGAGAATAAAATTTGCCCTTCTAATGTTCCGTTTTTTCCTTCTTTCAATAAAGTTGGGTTCCAATTTTCATAGAGCAAATTGCGACCTTGAGGTTCAAACAATGGGAATACGTTTTTAATAGAATAAGGAATAGTGTCTTTATAAACAACTTTAAATCCGACAGTTGGAAAACTTTCTACAGATTCAGATTCAAGGTTTTCAATCTTTTCTTGATTAGATTGTTCGCTATGTGAACCGTGTCCTTTTCCATTATGATGTTGTCCGTTACATCCGGTAACCAACAACGTTGCTAAAACAAGTGTTAATATATTTTTCATACTGCAAAGTAACGAAGCAGTATTTTCAATCTCATTTACATTTGTCGATAAATTGCTTTCGTGCTCGACTTAATTGAGTTGGTGTTACACCAAGATAATTGGCAATATAATAGTGTGGAATTCTGTTCAATAAACTTGGATATTCTTTTAAAAAGAGTTCGTATTTTTCTACTGAATTTAGATTGAGTAAGGAAACCAATCTTGCTTGTAGTTGATTATTCAGTTTTTGAAATTGTTCAGTTATAATTTCTGTAATTTTTCTATCCTTGTTCACATTCTCCATTACTTGAGAATAGTCAGCAACCGAAATTTCGCAATCTTCTAATGCCTCAACAGACATTGATGCATTTGTCTTTGGAATATAACTGCCAATTATCATATCATTTTCTTGATAGAAGTGAGTTGTAATTTCGTTTCCGTCATTGTCAAAAACAAAACCTCTCAAAACTCCTTTTTGTAGCATTCCAATTTCAACACAAGGTTTTCCAGATTGAAGAAATAAGTCTCCTTTTTTCAAGTGTTTAATCGAGTGTAAAGATTCACTTATTTTTTCTTCGTTCATTGTTTGGTCTAATTACTGGCAATGATTTGATATGTTCAGTTTTAATTGATAATATCATACTAAATGCTGAATTATTTCCAACCTGTTAGCTTCAATATTTTATGAAAGATTTCATTATTCTCATAAACTCCAGAAAATTCTTCTGCTCCAGGACCATAGGCAAACACAGGAATTAATGTTGCTGAGTGTCCTCCAGTTGAGAACGTTCCGGTAATTTCATCATAATCGCTATACTCCTTACCATCAGCAGCTTTTTTGATAGTAGACGACAGCGTAAATCCTCCAGTTTCATGGTCAGCAGTTACAATTACTAAAGTATTTCCATCTCGTTTTGCAAAATCAAGTGCTTTACCAATGGCGTTATCAAAATCAATTAATTCAGAAATAAGATAATCACTATCATTAGCATGTCCTCCCCAATCTACCTGAGACCCTTCAACCATTAAAAAGAAATTTGAATTGTCTTTATTCAAAAATTGAATTCCAAGCTCTGTTGCCTTAGGCAAAAAATCACCTCTCCCTTTTGCTTTAGGTGGCATATGAATTGCTGCCAAGAGATAAGCAACTTTTGAATGTGCTTGAATATCTCCAAAATTACCTAAAGCAGTTGTATCAATTTTGAATTTTTTACTAGTTAAATCTACTAAAAGATTCTTACCATCTTTTCGTTTATTAAAATTTTCTATTCCTCCTCCTGCAACAAAATCAATATCAGATTTTACCATATCAGCAGCAATTTCTTCATATAACCCTCTATTCAAAGCATGTGCATAAAAACTTGCAGGTGTTGCATGCGTTATAGATGATGTAGATATTACACCACTTTTAATCTTTAGAGGTGATACAATTTCTACCAAAGTGGCAACTTCAGTAGAATCATCGGCTACACCAATGGCACCATTATACGTTTTTACACCACTAGCAAACGCAGTAGCTCCAGCTGCAGAATCTGTTATATCGTGGCTAGAAGACGATGTTTTAATTAATCCAATATGTTTGAAACGTCCATAATTTGGGGCGGTTTCTTTGAAATAAAATGCTGAAGAAATCTGTGATAAACCAGTGCCATCTCCTATTAAAAGAATGACATTTTTAGGTGTATTATTTTTTGTTTCAATTTGCGTATTAGCAGATTTACATGATGTGAGTATAAGTAAAAGACTAGCTAATACATACTTAGTAATTTTCATAAATATATTTTATTTTGATTTAAGACTTTATTTATTAATTTTCAATATAACTATTATTAAGATTAAATTTTTATGTGTTTGCATAAAGTTAATAACAATGAATCCATGTAAAAAAAATTCAAATAAGTACATTTCAGCACTACTATATTATATGCTTCAATTAAATAGTGTTTATAAATCCTTTTTGTAACGTTCTACCATTTCATTTTGAGATTCCTCCCTATCTTTTATTCCCAATTGCTCATTAAGCATTTTACCCATTGTTGGAAACTTTGACCTCTCAATTTTAGAATCTTCATGCCAAAGTTTAGAACGCATTAATGCTTTAGCACAATGCAAAAATATTTCTTCTACTGATACAACTATACATGCTTTTGGAGGATTCTTCTCATCACTAAATAGTTCTAAATATCGTGTGTCAGTAGAAATATAAGCGCTCCCATTAACTCTTAAAGTTTCATCCACTCCTGGAATTAAAAACAATAGTCCAATGTGTGCTGTTTCTATAATATTTACTAAACTATCTAATCTGTTATTTCCTTTGGCATCTGGAATAATAATTTCTTTATCGTCGATTACTTTAACAAATCCGGGATTACCACCTCTTGGAGAAGCATCCATGCTACCATTTTCGTTAGTAGTAGAAACTATTAAAAAAGGTGACTTCTTAATAAAATTAATAGCATGTTTATCTAAGCTTGCAAAGACTTTAACCTTTGCTCTACCACTTGGATAATCATATAATTCTCTAAGTTGAGAGACGTCTTTAATTTTCATTTAGTTTTTAATTTGGTTCAGCAGTTCCCCAATAATTAAAGCTGGCAGGTTTCCATCCAGGAATATACATGGTTTCCAAATTGCGCATTTTAAAACCGTTATTTTTTATTATTGCAGGAATATCTCTATTTAAATTACATCCTCCTCCAACATGTTTCCAAATTGGGTTGATTCTGTTTTGCCATTTTAATATAACCTCATCAGGAGCTTTACCATGTTCGCAAAATAATAATTTCCCACTAGGCTTTAAAACTCTTCTTATTTCAGTAAGTGCTTTATTAGTCTCTGGAATTGTACAAAGCGTATAAGTTATAACAACTGTATCTATACTGTTATTATCTAAAGGGATTAGTTCTGCAAGAGCTTTTATAAAATCGAAATCAAAAGGTAGTTTTTTAATATCAAATTTATTTTTATTCCAAGTTTCCTGGGAAGGATCAATACCAATTAAGTGATTCACTTTTGCTTTATCATAAAAGGAAAAATTCAAACCAGAACCAATGCCAATTTCTAATACATTACCACTTGCAAAAGGAATTATTTTTTCTCTTTGTTTCATACTTGGCTTTTGTTTACAAGCCCAGTTTATTACATTTGGAAGAATATATTTATTATAAAGCTTCATGTTAATATTATATCTTGTTCTGTATGAAATAATACTGCAACACTAATTTACTAACTTATTTATAATTTCGCTCGTTGCTAAAATAGCATTAGTATGCTCAATACTAGGTCCAGCTACCCAAACAGTTTTATAAGTAGCTTTTGTTGCAGCATTTTTTGTTGCATTCATGCCAATAGAAAAGCGAATCATTTTAACCCATTTTTTGAGTTTCTTATTTTTATTTAAAACAGTTTCTATCCAAGTTTGTTTAGTCCCAATTTTTTGCACATAAGGTGTATTTATTACAGTACATGGTGTACCAGAAATACGTTCGGTCATAATAATATCCTCTGCACCATAATCTACACAAGCTTGTTTATATTCTTGTGTAACTCCAGCTTCAATAGAAGCAATAAAAGGGCTTCCAACCGAAACTCCTTCGGCACCATAACTTAGCATATTATCAATATCTTCCTTGCATCCTACTCCTCCTGCCGAAATTACCGGAATATTACAATTAGCAACCAATTCATTTATTAAATTTTTGGGAGACAAATTGCCTCTATGTCCTCCAGCTTGGTTGTTTACAGCAATAACAGCATCGGCTCCTAAGCTTTCCACTTTTTGTGCAAACTTTAAATCGGTAACGTCGCAAAACACCTTTATGCCTTTTGCATGTGCCTGATTTATGGTCTCTTCTGGACTACCTAAAGAGGTTATAATAAAATCGCAACCTTCCTCACAAATAACTTCTAATTGTCCTTTATATTTAATATTAGATTTATTAACAATTAAATTGAAACCAAACGAGCCTCCTTCAACTTTTGCAGCTTTCAACTCTTGTATCGCAGTCCTTAATTGATCTAATGTTCTATAGTTTAATGCTGGAATACAACCTGCAATACCACCTTTCATAGCTTCTATAACCATTGCAGTATTGGACACCAAAAACATTGGTGCTTGTATTATTGGATATTTAATATTTAAAAGTTGAGTGAGTTTTGTCATTTATTTATTTGGTTGTCTAATATGAATTTTGCATTGTTGAATAGTGACCACAAATATAGGAATATTATGCATGCATAGAATTCTGAAGCAAATATGCTCTAAACCAAATGGTATATTGATATATATCATTGCATATATATGTTATAAGAAGTAATTTCTACCAATCTAAATATCGATAATCTTTAAAAACACTTATAATATGAAAAAATTAATTTTAGGTTTGTTAGCAATTGGCCTCACCAGCCAAGTATTTTCACAAGTAATTACTTTACCAGAAATAGAAATTACTGCAGTAAATTATAAATACCTTAATGCAGTAGATTCTGAAGATATGGATTTTAATGTGAAAATGCTAGAAGAGAAAGTAGCCCTTTTTGATCTTAAAAACTCTGATTTTTATTTAGATGAATATAGTACTTATGAAGTAAGATTTTATATTCCTGACGGCAAGATAGTAGCAGCATATGACGGAAATGGTAAAATTACAAGAACTATAGAAAAGTTTTCGAATATTAAATTACCAGCTGAAGTTAGAGATGCTATTTTTTCAAGATTCCCAGGATGGGCTTTGAAAAGAAACGTTTATCGTGTAACTTATAACCAAGACAATAGTAGAAAAGAATACAAAGTCATCCTTCAAAAAGGTGATGAAATTTTGAGAGTAAAAACAGATGAAAAAGGCTATTTTTTAAGAGAAGTACATCTATAAAATATTTGTAATAACTCTTTTCAACAAAAAAGCGCAATTCTTTCGTATTGCGCTTTTTTATTTTATAAAATTCCTGCTTACACAAGAATTAATAATTTATTTTACTTCTTCAAAATCAACATCTTCTACATCACTGCCTTCTTCAGTTGGTTGTCCATTTTGACTCGCATCTGGTCCAGCTTCTCCACCTTGTTGAGCTTCAGCTTGCGCTTTGTACATTTCTTCGCTAGCTACTTTCCAGGCTTCATTAATTTTTTCTAAAGCAGGGTCTATAACTTCAAGATCTTTAGTTTCATAAGCTTTCTTAAGTTCTTCTAAAGCTTCTTCAATTGGTTTCTTTTTATCTTCAGATAATTTATCACCAAATTCTTTAAGCTGCTTTTCTGTTTGGAAAATCATAGCATCAGCACTATTCAATTTTTCAGCAGTTTCTTTAGCTTTAGCATCTGCATCTGCATTAGCTTCGGCTTCTTGCTTCATTTTTTGAATTTCTTCATCGGTTAACCCTGAAGATGCTTCAATACGAATATCCTGTGTTTTATTTGTTGCTTTATCTGTAGCTGTTACATGAATAATTCCGTTAGCATCAATATCGAAAGTGACTTCAATTTGAGGTACACCTCTTTGTGCTGGTGGAATATCTGACAAATGAAAACGTCCAATTGTTTTATTGTCGGCAGCCATTGCTCGCTCACCTTGTAAAACATGAATCTCTACTGAAGGCTGATTATCGGCTGCTGTAGAGAACACTTGAGACTTTTTAGAAGGAATTGTAGTATTTGCTTCTATTAATTTAGTCATTACATTTCCCATAGTTTCAATACCAAGAGACAATGGTGTTACATCTAAAAGTAATACATCTTTAACATCTCCACTTAAAACACCACCTTGAATAGCAGCTCCTACAGCTACTACCTCATCAGGGTTTACACCTTTATTTGGTTTTTTACCAAAAAACTTTTCTACAGCTTCCTGTACTGATGGAATACGTGTTGAACCTCCAACTAAAATAACTTCGTCTATGTCGCTTGTAGATAATCCAGCTGCTTTTAATGCTGTACTACAAGGCTTAATAGTACGTTTTACTAAATCGTCTATTAATTGCTCAAATTTAGAACGTGTTAATGTTCTTACCAAGTGCTTTGGTCCACTAGCTGTAGCCGTAATGTAAGGTAGATTAATTTCAGTTTGAGTAGAAGATGATAATTCTATCTTCGCTTTTTCTGAAGCTTCTTTTAAACGTTGTAATGCCATTGGATCTTGACGCAAATCCATGTTTTCTTCAGTTTTAAACTCTTCGGCTAACCAATTAATGATTTTTTCATCTACATCATCACCACCTAAATGCGTATCTCCATCAGTTGATAATACTTCAAAAACGCCATCACCTAGCTCTAAAATAGATACATCATGTGTACCACCACCAAAATCAAATACAACGATTTTTTGGTCTGTCCCTTTTTTATCCATTCCATAAGCTAAAGCAGCAGCTGTTGGTTCGTTAATAATTCTACGAACTTTTAAACCTGCAATTTCTCCTGCTTCTTTGGTTGCTTGACGTTGTGCATCATTAAAATAAGCAGGTACAGTAACTACCGCTTCGGTAACTTCTTGATCCAAAAACTCTTCTGCTGTTTTTTTCATTTTTTGAAGCACCATTGCCGATAATTCTTGAGGTGTATATAAACGCCCATCAATATCTACTCTTGGTGTATTATTATCTCCTTTTACTACTTTATAAGGCACACGGTCTATTTCTTTTTTACATTCAGTAAACTTATTTCCCATAAAACGCTTAATAGAATAAACCGTTTTTGTAGGATTAGTTACTGCTTGACGTTTAGCAGGATCACCAACTTTAATTTCGCCTCCTTCAACAAAAGCAATAACAGATGGCGTTGTACGTCTTCCTTCAGCATTAGTAATCACAACAGGCTCGTTACCTTCCATTACAGAGACGCAAGAGTTTGTTGTTCCTAAATCGATTCCAATAATTTTACTCATAATATTTTATTCTTTAATTTTGTTGTGTTAAATTTTAACTTACCTAAGATTGCTATAACGCCTTTTCGAATTCCAAACGAAACCTTTTTTTAAGGCATTTAGTTTTTGGGTAAATTGATTGTTTTTTGTTTTTAATACTTCCATAATTTCTATTTGTATTATTTTAATACACTACTCTAGTGTCAATCTTTATGCCATTACAAAAAATATGACAAGCTGTCATTAACCTTTTTTAAAGTTCAAACAATTATTATTTATCATTGCTCGGAAAATACTATTTTTACAGACTTTATAGTCAATTTAAATTATGGAATGTATTTCTGTTTTCGATATGCTAAAGATTGGCATTGGGCCATCAAGTTCTCACACTTTAGGACCTTGGCGAGCTGCTGAACGCTGGATTAAAGAACTGAAATCTGAACATCTTTTTAGTGCAGTTGAATCTATAAAAATTGACCTTTATGGTTCTTTGTCGTTAACTGGAAAAGGGCATGCTACAGATTTCGCACTCATGCTTGGTTTAACTGGATTAGATCCTGAAACATTTCCTGTAGATACAATTGAAAAAACTATTGCTTCAATTCGATCTCAAAAAATTTTAGTCTTAAATAATGAAAAAAAAATATCGTTCTCTTTTGAGAACGATATCGTATATAATAGAAAGTTTCTCCCATTTCATGCCAATGGACTAATATTTACTGCAATAATTGAAGGCGAGAAATATTTGTCCACATTCTATTCTATTGGTGGTGGCTTTGTTATAAAAGAAGCTCAAACTAATAGTGTTAAAAATGAAGCGCTTTTAAATACATTTCCTTTTCCAATCGAGAAAGCTTCCGAATTGCAAAATTATTGTAAAACAGAACATAAGAAAATTTCAGAAATTGTTTTAGAAAATGAAAAATCTTTGAAAACAGAAACTGAAATTGATTCTGAATTCAAAAAAATATGGGAAACCATGCTAGAATGTATGCACATTGGCTGCCATACTGAAGGCAATCTTCCTGGAGGATTAAACGTACGTCGTCGTGCTTATGATATACATGAGACTTTAAAAGGAAAACTTCCATACAATTCACCTGAAGAGTGGTTGCAAACTATTAGAAAAACTGAAGTAAAGTTTCGCCAAATTTTAAAATGGGTGAGTTGCCTTGCTTTAAGCGTCAATGAAGTAAATGCATCTTTAGGTCGTGTGGTAACTGCTCCAACAAATGGGAGTGCTGGCGTGATCCCTTCAGTTTTAATGTATTATTTGATTATAGAAAATCATGAAGCCGATTTTAAACATATCAAACAATTTTTATTAGTTGCCGGAGAAATTGGAAGCATCTTTAAAAAAGGTGCTACTATAAGTGCTGCAATGGGAGGCTGTCAAGCTGAAATTGGCGTGTCTTCTGCAATGGCTGCTGGCGCTCTATGTGAGTTACTTGGTGGCTCACCTGAGCAAGTTATGATTGCTGCCGAAATTGCTATGGAACATCATTTAGGACTGACCTGCGATCCAATTGGTGGACTCGTACAAATACCTTGCATAGAACGAAATTCTATGGGAGCAATTAAAGCTATAAGTGCTGCAGAGCTGGCACTAGACACAAATCCAAATCATGTAAAAGTTCCTCTAGATCAAGTTGTAGATACTATGTGGGAAACTGCTAAAGACATGAATACAAAATATAAAGAAACCTCTGAAGGTGGTCTTGCTGTAAAGGTAAGTTTATCGGATTGTTAAAAATTATTAACGGAAACTTTTTATTACATTTACAAACTATCTAAATATACATTCAAAAAATGTCAGTAGCTAAAAAAGAATATAAAAGAATTACTGTAAAAACCTTAATTGACATGAAAGCTAGTGGAGAGAAAATCTCCATGTTAACAGCATACGATTATACCATGGCAAAAATTGTTGATGGTGCTGGTATTGATGTAATTCTGGTTGGTGATTCGGCAAGTAATGTAATGGCTGGTCACGAAACTACATTGCCTATTACACTAGATCAAATGATTTATCATGCTTCATCTGTAATAAGAGCTATAGATCGTGCTCTTGTAGTTGTAGATCTTCCATTTGGCAGCTACCAAAGTGATCCTAAAGAAGCGTTACGTTCGGCTATTAGAATAATGAAAGAAAGTGGTGGTCATGCTGTAAAAATGGAAGGTGGAAAAGAAGTTAGAGAATCTATAAAACGAATCTTGAATGCTGGTATCCCAGTAATGGGACATTTAGGTTTAACACCTCAATCTATTTATAAATTTGGCACTTATACTGTTAGAGCAAAAGAAGAAGAAGAAGCATTACAACTTATTGAAGACGCTAAAATGCTTGAAAAAACAGGTTGTTTTGGAATTGTTCTAGAAAAAATTCCTGCCGAACTTGCAAAGCAAGTTGCCGAAAGTGTAAGTATTCCTATAATAGGAATTGGTGCTGGAAATGGTGTCGATGGTCAAGTTTTAGTGCTTCATGATATGTTAGGAATGACACACGAGTTTAATCCTAGATTTTTACGTCGCTATATGCATTTATATGAAGATATGACTAAAGCCATTTCACAATATGTTACAGATGTTAAAAGTCGTGATTTCCCTAGTGAAGAAGAGCAGTATTAGTATTCAGTATTCTGAAAATAAATTATTAGTGAATTAATGACAAACAAGTCAGAAAAAATTCTATCCAACAAAAACAATCTTCAGATTCTCTTTGAAGACAACCACATCATAATTATAAATAAACGTGCAGGAGATATTGTTCAAGGTGACAAAACTGGAGATAAGCCACTAAGTGAAGTTGTTAAAGAGTACATCAAAGATAAATATAACAAGCTAGGAAATGTTTATCTTGGTGTCGTACATCGATTAGATAGACCAACAACAGGAATTTTAGTTTTTGCAAAAACTAGTAAGGCATTATCAAGACTGAATAAATTATTTGCAGATAATAAAGTTAACAAAACTTATTGGGCAATCGTTAAACATAAGCCAACAAAAGAAAATGACACTTTAACACATTGGTTAAAGAAAAATCCTAAAAACAACAAGTCAACTGCATTTGAAAAAGAAGTAAAGGATAGTAAATATGCAGTTCTTCACTATTCTGTAATAAAAAAACTAAATAATTATTATCTCCTCGAAGTAAATCTAGAAACAGGGAGGCATCACCAAATACGCTCACAATTATCTAAAATTGGCTCACCAATAAAGGGTGACTTAAAATATGGCTTTGATAGAAGCAATAAAGATGCTAGTATAAGTCTGCATTCTAGACATATTGGGTTTGTTCATCCAGTCACTAAAAAAGACATTGAAATCTCTGCTACTCTTCCTAAAGATCCTATTTGGGATGCATGTCTATAATTTTTGTAGTTTTACTTACCTAATAATTCTTTAATATGATTTCCAAAATTACGCAAACTCAAAAAGATTATTTTTTAACTGGTGAAACAAAATCTATTCCTTTTAGAAAAAACGCTTTACTCCGTTTGAAAACCGAAATCATAAAGCGAGAGCAAGATATTATTGATGCACTTTATCAAGATTTTAAAAAACCAGAATTTGAATCGGTTTTATCGGAAACTGAAATTATATTGTCAGTACTAAACTTTACCATTAATAATCTAAATTCTTGGGCTAAACCTAAATGCATTCTTCCTACATTATTAAATTTTCCTTCAACTGATAAAATTTATTCTGAGCCCTATGGAAATGTGCTCATTATTGCACCTTGGAACTATCCTTATCAATTAGCATTATCTCCTTTAATTGGAGCTATTGCAGCAGGAAATACTGTGATATTAAAGCCTAGTGAACTCACAATAAATACTTCAAAAATTATTGAAGAAATTATTTCTACTGTATTTAAACCTGAACATATTAAAGTAATACAAGGTGATGCGGCAATTTCTCAAGAGCTTTTGGCACAATCTTGGGATTATATTTTCTTTACAGGAAGTGTTGCTGTAGGCAAAATTGTTGCTAAAGCAGCTGCACAGCATTTAACACCTACAACATTAGAACTAGGAGGAAAATCTCCATGCATAGTCGATGAAACTGCAAATATTAAGTTAGCAGCCAAGCGTATTGTTTGGGGAAAATTTTTAAATGCTGGACAAACCTGTATTGCTCCTGATTATATAATTATTCATAATTCTATAAAAAAACCATTCATTGATGCTTTACAATCTGAAATTGATTTAGCTTACACCAAAAATCCTGAACAATCAAATGATTTTGCTAGAATAATAAATGAACG
>Ga0209013_10004105_pt1 | contig 12807 bp, 15 predicted proteins | sample Cruoilmetagenom2_FD_187291 | JGI IMG/M metagenome (GOLD analysis project Ga0209013, IMG submission 187291) | Oil polluted marine microbial communities from Coal Oil Point, Santa Barbara, California, USA - Sample 2 (SPAdes) (version 2) | ecosystem: Environmental > Aquatic > Marine > Oil seeps ... | reverse complement strand
CATGAATTTTCTCAGCATCATAAGGAATATTAAATCCTTCAGGTTGTATTAAATAATCTTGATGCTCAATACAATTCCCCATGTCGTCATGTAACTGCCATGCAATTTGTATACAACGTGGCCAATTATCTGTATCACTAATTGGTGCATCCCAACGCTTTGGAAGACCTGTTGTTTCAGTATCAAAAATTAAGTACATAAATGTGTTTTAACTAAACAAATAAGAACGTTAAAATTAAGGATAATTATTTTGATTTGCTTATCAAACTTATGAACAATTATAAACAAAAAACTCGAAACTTTTAATTATAAAAATTAATGATAACTAATTTATTTATATGATATAAATCATAGTTTAATTTAGTGTTAATCAATAGCTTAAAGCTCAATTTATTGTTTAACCCAAAAAACACAAAATCATGACAACATTAGTGAAATCGAACAAGACACGTTTCCCATGGTTAGGTCCTGAATTTTCAAATTTTTTTGGCGAAGACGATTTTTTTAACGATCGTTTTTGGCACAAAAATGTTCTAGACAAACCAGCGATGAACGTAAAAGAAAAAAAGGATTATTTTTTAGTTGAATTAGCAGCTCCTGGGCTTACTAAAAAAGATTTTGAAATTACTATCAACAATGGGTATCTCAAAATATTTGTTGAGAAATCTTCAGAAATGGAAGATGAAATTGATAATTACACAAGAAAAGAGTTTAGCTATAACTCATTCGAGCGTTCTTTATTATTACCTGAAAACATTATTGATGAAGACGTAAGAGCCAAATATGAAAATGGCATTCTTAAATTTAAACTCAATAAAAAAGAGATCCTAAAAGAGCAACCTTCAAAAAAAATCACAATTGAATAACTCTTAAGAATTGTTTAAAAAAGCCAACAAATTTGTTGGCTTTTTTTATGTTCTACAACAAAAAATTAAAAGTATTTTGTCTTATCAAAGATGATTTTGACACAATATATCTGCTCACTACTTATCAAACCTTATAAATAGACGATTTCTACCATACATGATTTAAATCATATTCTGTGTAACATATGTTACATAATTTTATACCAGAATTTAATTCTAGTAAAATAAAAACCTTAAATATATTATTATGAAAACTCTTAAATTATTTTCAGCGATTTTAATTATTGCTACATTAATGATAACCTGCACACATGATGATGCTCCAGTTGGAGACACAATTGAAGTGGATTTAGGTGTCGGTGAAAGTGCTGATACATTATTTGTTAAAAGACTTTCTGAATCTATTGACTTTGACGGAGAAATTGATGATGTATGGTCAGAAGTTAAACCTCTTGTAAATAGAGCCACCGTTTTTGGTGCTGGAGACAGAGAAATCACTTTGAATGGCTCAAGTAATTTTGATACATCATTAGAGCCTATCGATTTAATGGATCCTTATACTGATGAAAGCTACAGCTTCTCTTTAAGAGGTGCTCACGATAGTGAATATCTATACCTATTATTTGAATGGGAAGACGATAATGATAGTCGAGACAGACAGTCTTGGTATTTTAATTCTGTAACCAGTAAATGGCAACAAGAAAACAAATATGCTAATCATGACAATGACAAATTCTATGAAGATAAATTTGGATTTATGTTCCCTATTGGTGACCCTGAAGGTTTTACAAGTGGCACATGTACAGTTACTTGTCATAGTGATTTAGCGTTAACAGGAGATGATGCTCTTGATGCTGGAAATAAAGTTACTAGACACTATATGAAAAATGAAGGTGAGTTAACAGATTTCTGGCACTGGAAACGTGACCGACATGCATTAGCTGGAGCTTGTGATGATGGCTACGTTCAGTGGGAAGATGATGAAGGTTTTGCTACAGCTAACGGAAGAAAAAATGATGAAGGAATTTCACCATATAGTACTAGCATGAAATTTACAGACCCTGTAACCGAACTAAGTGGACCAAAATATGTAATTCCAGGTAGAGAAAATTACTATTGGATTGAACAATCTGAAATTGATGGAGGAACGGCAAAAGCGGTTACAGCTATTGCTATGGATGGTACTTTAACTTATGATGGAGGAACCATTGATCCTAATGGAGACCCTGCATACTCTCAAGGGTTTGGTAACAAAAGAATGCCAAGTATAATTATTAATCCAGGTGGACAAGGAAGTGATCAAAGATCTGAAGTACAAGTAAGAGCAAATCATATTGGATCGGGTTGGCAATTAGAAATTAGAAGAAAATTAAATACAGGAGACCCTACAGATGCTGAATTTGTAATTGGTGAAGACATTCCTTTTGGATTAGCAATTTTTAATAATGCTGCAATTGGTCATGGTCAAACAAACTTTTTAACAATGAGGATTGAAAATTAATCTTATTTCATTTAGAAGTGCAGATTAATCATCTGCACTTCTAAAAAGATTATATAATTAAAAATCTCAAAAAAATGAAAAAACTATTTCAATTTATAATTCTAATAACAGCGAGTTTGTTAATGAACTCCTGCTATTATGATTCAATATATGAGCCTATAGAAGATGGTCCAGATAATGGCGAACCAGAATTAGTGTCTTACCAAAATGATATTATCCCTTTATGGGGACAGTGCGTAGGGTGCCATAATGGAACTGAACCGCCAGATTTAAGAGACGATGTGTCTTATGATGAACTTTTAAACGGATATGTTGTGCCAGGAAATGCAGATGCTAGTATCCTTTATAATTCTTTAATTGAAGCAAATGGTGTGTCATTAATGCCTCCAGGAGGTCAATGGCCTGACGCAAAAATTAATTTGGTTAGAGATTGGATTAATCAAGGCGCAGAAGACAATTAACCTTTTAAGAACATAAATATGAAAAAATTTAAAATATTAGTATTCGTATTCTTATTTATTCCATTCTTTGGATTATCTCAAGAAAAGGTTAAGGACACTATTGTTAAAGAAAAACCTGAACGACCAGCATTTGAGAGTTCTTTTCTTATAGACAACCCTACAAATGTACTCTTTGGTAAAAACACATTAGAAGTAAAAATGTCACACAGATTTGGTGAATTTGGAAATACTAATGATTTAGGAGGTTTTTGGGGCTCAGCAAACATTCTTATTGGAGTTGCTTATTCTGTACACGATAGAGTAACCATAGGTTTTAATACTTCAAAGTATAAAAGATATCAAGATTTTAACTTGAAACTTGCTTTAATAAGACAAACTCGTTCAGACAGATTGCCTTTTAGTTTAACCTATTATGGGAATTTTGTAATTGATGCACGAAACAAAAATCAAGGTCTTTTTGTCCATACATCTGACAGGTATTCTTTTTTCAATCAATTAATATTTGCACGACGCTTTAGTCCAAAATTATCTTTACAAATAGCGCCAAGTATTTCGCATTATAATGTTGTAAAAACAACAATGAGAAACGATATGGTAGCCGTTGCATTTGGTGGGCGTTATAAAATAAGTGATCAAACATCAATTATAGCAGATTATAGTCAACCACTTACAAATTTTATGGAGGATAACCCTAACCCAGGGTTAAGCTTAGGTTTTGAGTTTGGAACCTCTGCCCATGTCTTCCAGATATTTGTAACTAACTATTGGGGAATTACGCCTCAAGAGAATTACATGTTTAATAATAAAGCAACTGGTTTAGAAGGTGAAAAAGGGCAATACTTAATAGGATTTAATATTACTAGAAATTATAATTTTTAATAAACCATGAAAAATAGATCTAGAAAAGGAAAGCAAATTTCAAGACGAAGTATGTTACCATTATTAGGAAGTAGTTTGCTAATTCCTTTTCTAGGGCATGGCAATTCAGTAATTGATGAATCCATTATTTCAGAAGATGAAGATTATCAAACTTTATTAAAACCTGATGGAACTACAGTTAGAGTAAAAACAAATACGATAAAAAACTCTAAAGTTGTGAAGAAAAAATTATCTAACAAATCATTTCTTAATTGGTTAGGCAAAAAACTCTAATTTCATTTAACTCATATTTATCATGGGAAAAAATAAAAAAAATTCAAGACGTAAATTTCTTGATAATGGATTAAAACTGGGTCTAATTACGGCTATTGGAGGCATTGGTATATCTAAATTAACTTCAAAGTTAAATGCTAAAACCAGTAGTAGTTCAAATGACAAAATGGAGTTAATGACAACAGATGGGACTCTCATCCAAGTTGATTCGTCTGAAGTTATGGAAGTTGAACATGACACTAATCATGATAAAAAATACAATATTAGAGAAGGCATGCCGAACAGGAAATTTGTCATGGTTATCGATTTGGCAAAATGTAAAAATGCATTAAAATGTCAAAGTGCTTGTAACAAACACCATTATATTACTGGAGATAATGCATGGATGAAAGTCTACAAAATGCAAGAAAGCAAAGACTCGGCTCCATATTGGATGCCTACAACGTGTATGCATTGTGACAAACCTGCATGTGTTACGGTGTGCCCTGTAGATGCAACTTTTAAAAGAAAAGATGGATTAGTATTAATAGATAATGAACGTTGCATTGGTTGTCGTTTCTGTATGGCAGCTTGCCCATACTCTACTCGAGTTTTTAATTGGGGTGAACCTGGTCAAGAAATAACTTTAAATATGGATATGACAGATCATACACCTTCACCAGAACATGGCGGAATGCCTAGTTTAAAAGGCACTGTAGACAAATGTGATTTTTGTCCACATCAAGTCCAGAATAATGAACTTCCACATTGTGTAACAGCTTGCCCAAATGGTGTGTTTTATTTTGGTGATAAATATGAAGATACTGTCACCAATGGAGATGAAACAGTAAGGTTGAGTCAATTATTAGAAGATAAAGCAGGATACAGGTTAATGGAAAGTTTAGGAACTGAGCCTAGTGTTTATTATTTACCTCCTACTAATAGGTTAGTAGATTTTGAAGATGGCCTTGAATTTTATAAGGAATTTGAATCTGTGGAAAAACCTGAACAATCATGAAAAATTTCAAAACACTAGTTAAAGATTTGGCTCCTAAAAAATTTGGGAAGTTTGATATTATTTGGACCTGTTTTCTAGTTTTAATCATCATTATCGGAATTGTAGCTTATATAGATCAGCTTATCAAGGGGCAAGAAGTGACTAATATGCGTGATTATGCACTTTGGGGAATTTACATTTCAAATTTCGTTTTTTTTGTAGCCACAAGTTTTGTTGGATCAGTTACTGTTGCGATTTTAAGATTAACAAACAATGAATGGAGAACACCATTAGTTAGAATTGCTGAAATTATTTCTGTTGCAGCAATTGTCATGGCTGGAATAACTATTATGATTGATATGGCAAGACCTGATCGGTTATTAAACTTATTTATTCATGCTAGATTACAATCTCCAATTACATGGGATGTATTTATAATCCCTACCTACATACTAATTAGTTTGTTATTATTATATTTCCCTTTAATCCCAGACTTTGCTATCCTAAAAAAATATTTCAAAAAAAAGGATCCAAAATTGAGTAAATGGTATGGTAAATTGTCTTTAAATTGGACAGGGAGTATAGCTCAAAAAGCAATTCAAACTAAGTCAATACGGATTATTGCAATAATGATAATTCCGGTTGGTTTACTACTTCAAACTATAGATGCATGGTTATTTTCCACTACTTATAGAATTGGTTGGGACAGCACAAACTTTGCGCCTTATTTCATATCAGGTGCTTTGGTTGCAGGTATCGGAGCTCTTGTAAGTGTTATTTATGTTGTTAGAAAGCACAAAAAACTCGAATATTATATTACCGATTTTCATTTTGATAAGCTTGGTAAATTATTAGTTTTAGCATGTTTAACTTACCTCTATTTTAATATTAACGAATATTTAATTCCTGCTTTTACATCAAAAAAAGGGGAATCAATTCATTTAGACACTCTGTTCACTGGTGCTTATGCTCCTTTATTTTGGTCTGTTACTATTATAGGTTTAATTTTTCCTATTATCATTTTACTTTTCAAAAAAGGACGTAAACCATTACCAATGTTTATTGTTGGACTAGTAGTCGTAGTTGGGTCATGGTGGAAACGATTCGTGATTGTTACACCAACATTATTACACCCATTTTTACCTATACAAGGTGTTCCAGAATCTTGGCATCATTATTTTCCAAGTTTACATGAGTGGCTAATAACCGTAGCAACATTAGCAATGGCTCTACTAATAATTACATTATTAGTACGCTACTTACCAGTAATCCCTATTCAAAGAACTGCAGATGAATTAGGATTATCAGAAAACAAAATCAAAAACACTGAATCATGAAGAATCAATTAAAATTCCGTTTTATTTTTCTTGCATTAGTAGGTGCGTTTTTATTATCGACTAGTTTTCAAAATTTACATGCTCAAGATGTAAAGAAAAATAAAGTCAGATTGAAAGCAGATTATGTTAAAATAATGGACGGCTTTAGTTATTTAAAAATTTCAGCCGGTTCTAAAATAAAAAAACAAAATACTAAGGTTTCAAATATTGAATTAAACATATATAATGTATTAGATGATGAGAAAATTAAAATTGGTAATGTAATGACCAATATGAAGGGAGAAAGTAAGTTTATTTTTAAAAATTTAAATAAGATAAAACCTGACTCTACTAGTACTTATAATATTTTGATTTCTTTTAAAGGAAACGACTCATTTAAAAAAGCAACAAAAAGAATTAGCTTTAAAAATGCAAATATTGAAGCCAAACTCATTAAGAAAGATAGTATCAATTATATTACTGCTACTTTAACAGATGCAAGTTCAAACAAGCCTATTACAGATGAGTCTCTTGATATTCAAGTACAACGTCTATTTAGACCATTAAAAATTGGTGAAGAGTTTAATAATACCGACCAAGATGGCACTATAATTGTTCCTATAGAAAAAGGAATCCCAGGTATTGATGGAATATTAACTCTTGAAGTTGTCCTTAATGATAATGATGATTATGGTACTGTAAAAACTTTAATTAAGGCACCTCTTGGAACTACAATCGATGATGAATCGACCTTTAATGATAGAACGCTTTGGTCGCCAAGAAGCAAAACACCAATTTTCTTACTCATATTTGCAAACCTAATAATATTTGGAATATGGGCGATAATTATATATTTAATTTTAAATTTATTAAAAATTTCTAAATCAAAAATCTAAAAGTCATGAAAGCATTCAAAATTTTAACAATCTTAGGGGGCATTTCTCTCGTATTATTTTCATTCACTTCCATTATACAAGATGAATGGGTAGTGCCAGAAAAATATGAGAACATGAAAAACCCTATTGATGCCAATACTGATAAAGCCATTGGGAAATCTTTATACTCAAAACATTGCAAATCTTGTCATGGTAAAGAAGGTTACGGTGATGGTCCTAAGGCTGAAGAACAAGAAGGTGATTTAGGAGATTTTTCTTCTGAAGAATTCCAAGCACAATCTGATGGCGCTTTATTTTACAAAACTACTATCGGAAGAGACGATATGCCAGAATACACTAAAAAAATGCCAGATGATGAAGACAGGTGGCTAATTGTAAACTATATGAGAACACTTAAAGAATAATTATATTACTTATAAAAAATAATAACAAAAAACGTAACCATTTAGGTTACGTTTTTTGTTTATCTATATATAAAATAACCTCTATGGAATACAATCTCCAAGAGAATCAAGTATATCTTGACTAGACTGATTGTTAGCACCAACACAGGCGTTTATTTTTACTATTAATGCTTCTCTATATGCATTACAAATATCAGTATAGTTTTCCATTGTTTGGTTTGTTGCTAAAAAGGCTTCTTCTGCATCTGCTACTGCAGTCACAGCATCTTGACAACTTGTTCCTCCACCAATAGCGGGTATACCATCTAAAATAGGAACTCTATAAAAACGCCCTCGATTAAAATTAACACTTTCTAAACCGTCTACAGTAAAAGCATTAAACCAAAACGTTCCTGTAGCTAATACTACATTATCCGCTCTTCTATCGAAGTTTTCAATAATAATTTCACCTTCAGTAGGGTAAACCTGAACATTTGGATCAGGTGTATTTATTGTAGAAAACAATACACCATCTGAATCTAAAAACAGAGCTTCACTCTGGTTATCACCACCTAAGCTATAGGTTCCTCTTAGGTCTCTAGTAGTAATCAATGTTAGTACTTGTCCTTGAACTTTCCCTTGAATAACAAGCCCTCCACGATCTATATCAGCTCTAAAAGTATTAGTTCTAAATATTTCTCCATCTTTAAACCCTTGCATCGCCGGATTATTAAACTCCAATTCGTCACCACAACTTACAATAGTTAAAATAGAAATAAGTAATACGAATATTTTTTTCATGATTATTCTGTAGTTTTATTTGAGACACTAAAAATATGAAAAATAAAATAAATTGAATTTTAATTACGTTTAAATGTATAAAAATTGTGTTATCTTTGCAAACTTATTAATAACAAGAGGTCGTGAACCTCAATAATTAATTATTATGCCTGTAAAAATTAGATTACAAAGACACGGTAAAAAAGGGAAGCCTTATTACTGGATTGTTGCAGCAGATGCAAGATCAAAAAGAGATGGTAAATACTTAGAAAAACTAGGTGCTTATAATCCAAACACAAATCCAGCAACTATTGAATTAAATATTGATGGTGCTGTACAATGGCTACAGAATGGTGCACAACCTACTGATACTGCCAGAGCAATTTTATCTTATAAAGGTGCTCTACTTAAAAACCACTTAGCTGGTGGCATTAGAAAAGGTGCCTTAACCGAAGAGCAAGCAGAAGCAAAATTTACTGCTTGGTTAGAAGAGAAAACGGGTAAAGTGAATGCAAAAGTAGATAGCTTAGCAAAAGCTGATGCTGATACTAAGGCACAAGCTTTTGAAGCTGAAAAAGCTGCTAATGAAGCAAGAATAGCTGCGGCTGTTGTTGTTGAAGAGGAAGCTTCAGAAGAAACAGAAGCCGAAACTACTGAAGAAGAAGTTACTGAAGAAGCTGATGCTGCTACTGAAGAAACTAAAGAAGAAGTAGTAACTGAACTGGCTGAAGAAACTAAAGAAGAAGTAGTCGCTGAAGAAGCTCCTGCTAAAAAAGATGTAGTTGTCGAAGAAACTCCTGCTAAAGAAGAAGCAAAAGCTTCAAAAGAAGAAGAGTAAAAAAAATATTTTTTATACTTTTAAACTCCGATATTCTATATCGGAGTTTTTTTATTTAATTTATTATGGATAAAAAAGAGTGTTTCTATTTAGGCAAAATTGTTAAAAAATATAGTTTTAAAGGTGAACTCCTTATTAAACTCGATACTGATGAACCAGATATTTACGATAACCTAGATTCTGTTTTTGTCGATTTACGCCACACATTAATTCCATTTTTTATCGAAAGATCACAATTACACAAATCTGAATTATTACGCGTAAAATTTGAAGATGTCGATACTGAGGCTGATGCAGATTCCCTTTTAAAATGCGATGTGTACTTACCGCTACAGTTTTTACCAAAATTGGAAGGTGATAAATTCTATTTTCATGAAATCATGGGTTTTGAAATTGAAGATGTTACTTTTGGAAAAGTAGGTGTCATCACAGGAGTTAATGACACTACATCTCAGTCACTTTTTGAAATTGACAGAGATGGTATCGAAATCTTAATTCCTATGAATGATCACTTTATTAAAAAGGTTGATAAAGAAAATAAAATTATTCTTGTTGAAACACCTGAAGGACTTATTGATTTATATATTGAATAAAATTCCAATAAAAACAAATACCAAATTTCAATAGTTATGGAAAATAAAAAAGTTTACGATTTAGAAGAAAGAACTTATTTATTTGCTAAACATTGTAGGCTTTTAATTCAAACTCTTCCAAAAACTATATCAAATATTGAGGACGGGAAACAATTAGTTCGCTCATCTGGTTCTGTTGCAGCTAATTATATTGAAGCCAATGAGAAACTTGGTGATAAAGATTTTAAATTCAGATTAAAAATTTCAAGAAAAGAAGCAAAAGAATCAGTACTATGGTTAAAACTTCTAAGAGATATAAATATTAAATTTGAAAGTGAATTAACGCAACTTTTAAATGAAGCAGAAGAATTACGTAAAATTTTATCTGCAATTATTAACAAATCCTAAATCACTTGGATTTTGGAATTTAAAGTTTGGAATTTTCATGAAACCATTCAAATTCAAACAATTTACGATAAAACAAGACCAATGCGCCATGAAAATTGGTACAGACGCTGTGCTATTAGGAGCTTGGTCCTCCTTAAAGCATAAGCCTGATTCAATTCTTGACATAGGTTCAGGCACTGGAATTTTAGGGCTCATGTTGGCCCAACGTAGCAATGCAGAAATTATTGATGCCATTGAAATTGATGATAAAGCTTATGAACAGTGTGCCGAAAATTTTGAAAATTCCCCATGGAGTGACAGACTATTTTGTTACCATGCTTCGCTTGAAGAATTTAAAAATGAAATGGATGACACCTATGATTTAATTGTTTGTAACCCTCCTTTTTATTCTGAAGATTATAAAACTAATAACTCACAGCGTGATTTAGCGCGCTTTTCTGACGCTATGCCTTTTGAGCATTTAATAAAAAGCGCCTCTAAATTACTTTCTAAAAATGGAAAATTCGCAGTAATTATTCCATTTAAAGAAGAACAGCATTTTATATCATTAGCTTCAAAAAAAGGATTATTACCCAATTATATCTTACATGTAAGAGGCAACACTTCTTCAGAAATAAAACGTAGCCTTTTAGAATTTTCTTTCCGCAAAAGGAATATCAAAACCACAGAACTTATTATTGAAACACAAAGACATCATTACACTCAAGATTATATAAATTTGACTAAAGATTTCTATTTAAAAATGTAGCTGTTTTAAGTTCTTATAGTTAAATTTGATGCATTAAAATAAAGGATATGAAACCAGATTTATTTGAAGCTCCAGATTATTACAACCTTGACGAACTACTTACAGAAGAACATAAATTAGTACGTGATGCAGCAAGAGATTGGGTAAAACGCGATGTCTCTCCAATTATTGAGGAGTATGCACAAAAAGCCGAATTCCCTCACCAAATTGTAAATGGATTAGCAGAAATTGGTGCCTTTGGACCATACATTCCTATTGAATATGGTGGTGCTGGTTTAGATCAGATTTCTTACGGATTAATTATGCAAGAAATTGAACGTGGAGATTCTGGCGTTCGAAGTACTGCTTCAGTACAATCATCTTTAGTAATGTATCCAATCTGGAAATATGGTAACGAAGAACAACGACAAAAATTTTTACCAAAACTAGCAAGTGGAGAATGGATTGGTTGTTTTGGGTTAACCGAACCTGATCATGGAAGTAATCCAAGTGGCATGACTACTAATTTTAAAGATATGGGCGACCATTATCTCTTAAATGGTGCTAAAATGTGGATATCAAATGCGCCCTTTGCACAAGTCGCTGTAGTATGGGCTAAAGATGAAACTGGTCGTATTCATGGTCTAATTGTCGAACGTGGCATGGAAGGCTTCTCTACGCCTGAAACACATAACAAATGGTCACTTCGTGCATCTGCAACTGGCGAATTAATTTTTGATAACGTAAAAATTCCTAAAGAAAATTTATTACCTAACAAATCTGGTCTTGGTGCACCTCTTGGCTGCTTAGATTCTGCACGTTATGGTATTGCTTGGGGAGCAATTGGTGCTGCAATGGATTGTTACGATACTGCCTTACGATATAGCAAAGAGCGTATCCAATTTGGCAAACCAATTGGGCAATTTCAATTGCAACAAAAAAAATTAGCCGAAATGATTACCGAAATTACCAAAGCTCAATTATTAACGTGGCGCCTTGGTGTTTTGCGAAATGAAGACAAAGCTACCTCAGCACAAATTTCAATGGCTAAACGTAATAATGTAGATATGGCAATAAATATTGCTCGTGAAGCTAGACAAATGCTTGGCGGAATGGGAATTACTGGAGAGTATAGCATTATGCGCCATTCTATGAATTTAGAAAGTGTGATTACTTACGAAGGCACACACGATATACATTTACTTATTACTGGTTTAGATATTACAGGCTTAAATGCTTTTAAATAGGTTGCTAAGTGACATTTAATTATATCGCTCATACATTTATAATATTTTAAAAATGCTCTTCAGTATTGAAGAGCATTTTTTATTAAATTGACTTATTATAGTATAAAACAAAGTTTTTTGCAAATTAAAAACTTATTTTATACCTTTGAGTATAATACTATAAAGTATAATAATAATTGGTATAAATGAATATATCTCCATTTAAATACGGAACAACAGTAAGCACACAATCTTTTACAAATAGAGAAAAAGATGTTGATAAATTGTACAACAACCTTACGCAAGGCATTAACACAACTATAATTTCACCAAGAAGATGGGGAAAATCATCACTTGTAGAAAAAGTAGTTTCACAAATAAATGGGAAAAACAAAAAATATAAAACAGTTGTAATCGATTTATTTTCGGTTGGAAGCGAAGAAGAATTTCTTGAAATTTTTGCAAGAGAAGTCATAAAAGCATCATCAACAAAATGGGAAGATTGGGTAAAAACAGGGAAACTGTTCTTTTCACAATTAATTCCTAAAATAAGTATGGGAATTGATCCAACGAACGATTTTAGCTTAAGCTTTGATTGGGAGGAATTAAAAAAACATAAAGATGAAATTTTAAATCTTCCAGAAATTATTGCCAATAAAAAAAACTGCACATTTGTTATTTGTTTAGATGAATTTCAAAATTTAG
>Ga0209013_10004103_pt1 | contig 12810 bp, 8 predicted proteins | sample Cruoilmetagenom2_FD_187291 | JGI IMG/M metagenome (GOLD analysis project Ga0209013, IMG submission 187291) | Oil polluted marine microbial communities from Coal Oil Point, Santa Barbara, California, USA - Sample 2 (SPAdes) (version 2) | ecosystem: Environmental > Aquatic > Marine > Oil seeps ... | reverse complement strand
TATCCTTTGTTGTTTTAGCCTTTTCAGGCATATTTATTAATACTAAACAGGGCCTCTACAATCATTCGCCAGCGATATGGAACACGGCTACGGATATCGCTCATGCCCCTCAATACCTATTCAATTGGAAATATCCACAATTTCTGGCAAATCCCGAGATGATCAAGGTCCTTGAAGCCGAACGTAAGTTCAATAACCTAAATCCTTATAAACCAGGTCATGAAATTTTGCCGCACAGCAAGAAGGTAGTTTATCAGGGTTGGCACTCGCCTGAACCTCCTGGGCAAACCCCAATTCTTCGGTGGTCTGATGGAAGATCGGCAAAAATATTGCTCAAAGTACATCCTCGAGATTATATGGGCATCAATCGCCTGACCATCCTAATTAAGGCTGCTACACCCCAGCCCCAAAGGATCAGCATTCTCGTAAACGGTATTGAGGTGGGGGTAATAGAAAACCGGGAAAATTGGTGGCTTCCCTCAACTAATGCCTTCTCCATTGATAGATCCATTTTAGGGCTTGACGATACAAGTTCTCATGGGTCTAAACGTGTTGAAATCGAGTTCCTGATCCCTCACGCACTGATCCCTGCCGTCCTGGAACCTCAAGCAAGCCAAGATTTTCGCGTCCTCGGAATCGCTCTGTATGAGATGAACATCATTCCGGAGGAATAGCCTCCCTGAATTCCATACAATTTTTGTCCCGCCTACACCAACTGTAATATAATAATCGCTGCTGCCAATCCTGGTTGGAAGGATTACTAAAGATGCGACAACTGCCAGTAAGTGAACTCAGCAGAATCCGTAAATTAAACCTTATCTGAATTACCTTCAACCCGGAGCTTCGATTTTGGAGGTTGGAGCAGGCTCAAGTTGGTTTGCCCTACACCTCCGGGAAAGCGGATACAATGTCACGATACTGGACCTTATTGGTCCAGCGGATATCGTCGGTGACATAAATCAGTGGCAGCAGTTAGGCATCCAGCATAATTCGTTTGACGGTGTCATCGCTTTAGAGGTCATTGAGCACGTTGACTGTCTGGCAGCCTTGCACTCCGTGTGTAAGATTGGTGGTTTTATAATGCAGTCGGTGCCACACCTGAAATGGGATTAGGTTACGAGAATCCCAGAACGCTTCAACCCCACCCAGAGACGAACATCCGAGAATAACAACTTGATTGATTTCAAAAACATCCAATTCCCTGCCATTATTCAGCGTCGCCCCATGTTCATCCATCAAGTGGTAATATTCAAGAATGAAAACCTGCCGACAAAACGCTGCACCTGACCACTGCTCTACTGCGTACCATACCAAGCGCATCCGCTCTGGGTTCCTTAAGGAGTAACCATGAATCAGAAAACCGCCATAATAATAGGTGCTGGACCTGCTGGGCTTTCCGCAGCCTTTGAACTTCTTGACAAAACAGACATCAAGCCTGTTGTCTTTGAGATGACATCTGACATCGGGGGAATATCAAAAACCGTCAACTATAAAGGTAACCGTATAGATATTGGCGGTCACAGATTCTTCTCAAAATCTGATAGGGTAATGATCTGGTGGCAAAACATTCTCCCACTACAAGGATCGCCATCCAAAGACGATATTATCCTGGGTAGAGACATTATTCTATCCAAGGAAATAGATGCCCCAGATCCAGAAAAAACTGATCTGGTTATGTTGATACGTAGTCGTCTTTCAAGGATTTTTTTCCTCCGATCTTTTTTTGATTATCCAATTTCCCTAAATAGGGAAACCTTTAAAAATCTTGGCTTAGCAAGAATTATAAAAATTGGGTTGAGCTATCTCAGAGCACGCCTTATTCCAATTAAAAATGAAAAATCCCTTGAAGACTTTTTCATTAATAGATTTGGTACGGAATTGTATCTCACATTCTTTAAAGATTACACAGAAAAAGTTTGGGGGGTACCATGTACTAGAATAAAGCCGGACTGGGGAGCTCAAAGGATAAAGGGTTTATCGATTACAAGAGCAATAATTCATGCTGTTAAATATTCTTTTCTTAAAGACACATCAATTGATCAAAAAAAAACAGAAACCTCCTTAATTGAGCAATTCATGTATCCCAAATTAGGCCCTGGTCAACTCTGGGAAGAAGTTGCGCAACAAATTAAAGAAAAGGGAGGCGAGATCCAACTAAAACATAAAGCTGTGGGAATAGAAATACAAAATGAAAGAATTTTAGAAGTTAAATTAGAAAATATCGCCACCGGGGAGATATTGAGAGCGCAGGGAGATTATATCTTTTCGACAATGCCGGTAAAAGAATTAATTCATGCTATGAATCCAAATGTTCCGGTTAACGTTAGAGAAGTTGCTGATGGCTTGGTGTATCGTGATTTCATTACTGTTGGTGTACTTATAAATAAACTAAAAATAATAAATGAAACCAAAATAGGGACGGTAAATAATATTGTGCCGGATAACTGGATTTATATTCAAGAACGCGACGTAAAGCTTGGGAGATTGCAGATTTTTAATAACTGGAGTCCCTATATGGTTAAGGACCTTGATACATTATGGATAGGATTAGAATATTTTTGCAACGAAGGCGATGAACTCTGGAATAAATCTGACGATGAATTTGCTGTTTTTGCTATAGACGAGTTAGAAAAGATTGGAATTATAGATAAAACGGACGTCCTTGATTCCACGGTAATTAGAATGCCAAAAGCTTATCCAGCATATTTTGGAACTTACGAACGGTTCCAAGTTATTAGGGATTTTGTCGATAGATTTGAAAACCTGTTTTTAATCGGCAGAAATGGAATGCATAGATACAACAATGCCGATCATTCAATGCTAGCAGCGATTACTGCGGTTGAGAATATAATATATGGGATAAAAACAAAAGAAAACATCTGGCAGGTTAACACTGAGGGGGAATATCATGAGGAATAAGGATATTAACCTCTGGTGCTAGTACCTTATCAATTTGAAAATTATAAGTCCGGATATTAAAACGCTTAAGCGGAGTAATATAAGTATGCAAAATAAAGCAATTATCGTGCGGTGGATGCTGTATATTGGATTAACTATTCTAATACTCCTGATTATTGTACTTAGCACTTACATTGCTTTTTCACAAGGAATAAATTTTGACGAGGCATTATTTTTACAAGTCCCTTCGAGTCTTGTCACAGAAGGCAGTTACAGCACTACTTACGACGGGGGAATGCCTTTTGATCCTTGGGTAACTACCGGACCGACGGTTCTACTGCCGATATATTTGGTCTTCACTTATTTTGGAATCGGTATTTTCCAGGCGCGCATTATCATGTTAATCTACTTTCTCCTGATGCTATCAATCTCCTTCCTGACATCACGCCGTCTCTTTGGAATCGCCAGCGCAATTGGCACTTCAACACTCATTCTGTTAATGCCCCATATGTTCTTTTTTGGCCTCATAGTATTGGGCGAAGTCCCCGCAGCATTCTATCTGCTGTTTGCTGTACTACTGCTGACCAAGGAAAAGCCGTTATTGAGTGGTTTATTTATGGGGCTTGCTGTACTCACAAAATTTGTCTTCTCCCTTTTCGTTTTACCTTTATTCTTGTTATTTGGTTTAGAGTATTTTCTCTCCGCAACTACCCGCAAGAGAAAAATCTTCATATTCTATAGCTTAATTGCTGTTGGAGCACTGATACCAAACCTCGTCTGGGAGATCGTAAAGTTCCTGTCTCTAGGTTCGGCTGGATATAAAGAGAATATAGAAACCTTCAATGGGCTAATTAATTCAGTTGTTGGACTAGGGCAATCCGCTTCACCTTCAATTCTTGCCCGTATCGAAATCTTATCCTATCCTTTCGACCACATCCCATCTATTATTGTGTTAGCTTTACTAGCTATTGTCATTTTACATAATCTGTTAGCCGTATCGAAACACCTCAAAAGGTCAGTTGAATGGGCTAGCGAAGATCGATCAAAGTTGTTCCTAATTTTGTTTTCTATCACCAGCTTAATTTGGTGGATATCCGGTTTAAATATTGGATGGTGGCGTCACATATTCCCAAGTTATATTGTGATTATGTTGCTCGTTGGAAATAGTTTTGCTTCTCTTTTAAAGGTTGCTGCAAATTCAATACAAAAACTCTATAACCGCGAAAATTGGCGCTCAACAATACTTCACCTTACAGTTACAGCAACGACAATTTATCTTTTTATCTTTATCATTATCGTACCCACCAAAGCTCAAGTCGAAAGAATTACACCATTAGGTTCTGAAACATTAGCATCACAAATTCATCTGGCATCGGAAATCTCCAACATCACCCAAAAAGGAGGAGTAATTTCATATTGGGGATGGTGGCAATCTACAGAAATTTCATTTCTTACTCAAACACAGTTCTTGAACATCAGTAACAGCAATACCCGAAATAAATTAAATGGATTAACCATGCAGGGTCAAAATATTTTTGTGCTGGTTTCTCCAGTTCAAAGAGAATTGGCACCTGAAGCCTGGTCAGAAGAAAACATTTTCTGCGGCCAATTCGCTATCAAAAAAGCTGGTTACGAACTTTATGAATACGTACCAAGTTACGATTGGGAAAACCAAAATAAATATTTGGTCGAAAGAGGGGCCATTAACGCACTTTTATCAACTTATGACTTGAACGACCCTACAACTCTAAGTAGTTATTATGAAGGATTCTATACGGACGGTTGGATTGCCAAGAGCGCCATTATTTGGCTGAGGAATGATCGGAAGTACGACGTTCTGACAATTGAAGGTTCGGTAAATCTTGACGTCTACGACCATAAACCAGTTTCGGTTCGTGTTTTCGTTATGGACTCACCTGTGGCTGAGCCAGTACTTAGTAAAAGCGGCGAATTCGTGTGGGAAATAGATATTACCAGTCTGGCAAAATCAAACAATGCATTAAGAATAATGATTGAGCCCAGCAGTAGTTTTGTACCAAAGGCACTGGGAATTAACAATGATGGTAGAGAATTAAGCATTGTTATTCACAGTATCAGTTTGCACTAACCTTAAAACCTATGTTAGGTTAATAACACTTTTCAGTGAAAAGATATCTCAAGTGTCCTTTTTCGCCAATATGTAATTATTCAATATCCATGCATTTACCATCTCTTCTGAGAAATGCTTGATTAGTCACGTAGGTGTCAAATTTCCCACAGGAAACTGCCTGCAATCGATCATCCAGCACCAATATATTTAATCCCCGTAAACCTCTCCAAACCAATTTTCCGTTAATCCGAATATATGCGCTATTTCCAAAATTGCGTCCCGAAGAATATAAACTCAAATCCTTTGCTAATGCGAAAACCCCTCCAGGATAATTAAAACGTTCACCTTCAGACCAATGTTTTTCCACTGCTGAATGATTACTCATATCTTCATAAATAAGATAATCCTGATACAAAACAGCGGCGTAGGAATCCCGAAATCCCAACTCTCGTATCCGGGAACCCCTCGCAGATAAATATTCCTTCAACTCACCGGTCAATGATTGGCTGGCTTCATCCATAACCACGATCAGCACAAGATCGTTCTGGTATCTTCTGAGATAATCAACCAATGTAATATATTCAAACACTGGTTGATATTCGTTCAAGTCAACCGGTTGTTTTAAAATTGGATCAAGTTCATTACTATAACAGGCGAAATAATCATTAAGGCTATGACACCTCAGAGAACCCTTCAAATCATCAAAATACTTTGCTATTGATTTGTCAGTGAATACATACAGCGCATTCGGATCAGGTTCTCCAACACGCAATTCGTTCCCTATTCGTATTTTCTGTTCTTTTACCGAATCATTGGAATATCGAGCAACGTAACCAGCAGCTACCTGTTTGTCATGACTTGCTGCCAGATAAGAAAAATTCTTGTAATCCTGTTCATTAGCGATAGACCACTCATAGGGCGGTATTGGAATGATCAGTTCAAAGTGCTGTATAATTTTTCCCCAATCCGGATCTGATAAATAGTTATGATACTCTTGTTGAACATAATTTTCTGGTCTTTGAGTTTTCAATTCCATAACCTGGACCAGAAGACAAACAACCAATACCGGCATAATTGCTTTTCTTGGAAGCTTTCGAATAATAATAGCCAAAAAAATAAAGATTAATAGATAGTATACGGGCCAAAAAAAGCGACCAGACGAACGAAGTTGATCTAAAATTCTCACTTGAAATCCCGTATGCAAATTAATCACCACTATCAAATTATCCCCCCAGGAGATTCGATTGCTCAATGCGAATAAAAACAAACCCAGGGATAAAAGCAACAAAGGGAAATGTGACCACAGGATATTTAAACTCTCTTTTCGGCCCTCATTTTTGGTAAGACTGCCAAAAAACAATCCAACTGCGACAACCCCAATAAGAAGCATTCCCAATCCAAGATAGGCATAACCCTCGTATTGTTTTGCATCGAACAACTTTAAACCTGGCAACCATCGTGACGTACCCATGGAATTAAACAGTGCATTGAGGTTCAAAGAATAAAATCCGAAGCCACCGGACCCGGAATCCAATAAACCAAAAGAGAAAAAACCAATTAGCCACCATTCAACGAGTAAAATAAAAATCAAACCGATGGTTGTTATTGATGCCTCTCTGATCGAGAGCCGTTTTGTAATCAGCCACTCTTTAGTCACTGACGCTATAGCAATAAGTAAAACCATTGTTACGAGATAAGTATGGATCATGGCAGCAATCCCCACAATTAGCATCCAGTAAATAAAGTACTTTTTATAACCGTCTCTATCTAAAGACACAAAATACCGCCATAATGCCGCCAAAATGATCCAATGTGATGCCAAGGCAATATGCTTCACGCGAAAAATCATTACTGGACTGATCACAAAGAAAAGAGCCGATATCAGCCGTATCGAGCGGTTCTCGCATACAGTGCCCATCAACAAATATGCGAATACGGCTTGTAGGATATAGCTAATATATATCCATATACCGAAATATTGAAAATCGCTCGGGAGCATCCCTGAGACCAATTTGAATGGAAAAGCTAAAAGAGGTACTGAATCTGTTAAGCCGATACTGGTCCCAATAGGTGCAAAATAACCTTGGATCAGCCCAAATGGAAACGTCCAGGGCTCGTTTCGGAAAAAAAGCCATCCTAAATAATACTGTGCACCATCTGTTTCTGCCATGAGCCAGCTAATGTTCTTGGGATTTAAAATCTCCCAGCCGAAATGATAAGATGTAATTACAAATCCAGCGACTATCAAGACTCCGGTTATTATGGGAAACTTATAAAAGATAGTTTTAAATTTACTCATACAGATTCAGCTCCAGCCCTATTGAGAACAAAATACTTCCACTACGGTATGCCACCATAAACGTCACTGTTATCAAAATAACAACCCAAACAAGTCTATTTCTCTAAAAAGATTCAAGTATTCATGGCTACTGTGGTCACTGGAATTCTTGCAAACAGTCTAATTTTAGAGGAAACTCATATATAACTCCACAAGGAGCACCATTTATAAGAAACACCAATCAGAGTTCACTCCGATACGATTATAAACTCATAACCTCCGGTATTCAAACTCAAATTCAATATCTATCAAAAAATGAATTCCAAGATGAGTTGCTTATATTAATCTTCTGTGGAACTAATAAACTCGGAGAAGGACTGGATCTTTCAACAATTTAATCGGCATACCGAGTTCACCAATTTTCACACCGACAACCGTAATATCCGTTCGTCGTTCCCTCTCGGCGCTCGACAGCAATCAAGGGTAATCAGGTGGGTGTAACCGCGACCATCCAGTTTACGTCTTTATCCTGACCGCGGGTCTTCGTTCAACACCTTATCCCGGCAGCATTTTACAAATCACTTACGGATGCTCAAAACGATTGGTCAACATACTTTCAGGATTGCCATGGTCTGAGGGGCTCACCTCCCATAGTCAGATTTAAGTAAGATCATTGCAATTTTGCCTGCTGGCTTTAATGGTACCTTTAATAGACATTTGGATCATGTCTTACCGTTCTTCTTCTCTCAGGTTGAAGATGTACTTATTTCATGGCTCATTTTTACCGCGATTCACAAGCCTATAATATTTATAGCTTTGACAAACTTCAAACCATCTGATTCAATATGATTGACTGTTTGCATCATTTTGATATTCCTTAATTTTATTGCCAAGAAAAATGAGGAAAACTATTAAACTCAGCGTAATTATCCCGATCTACAATGAGGAAAAAACTATCGCTGATGTGGTTAATCGCGTCCTTGCAGTTGAACTTCCGGGTTTGGAGAAGGAAATCATCATTTCGAATGATGGGTCAAGAGACAGTAGCGCTACGGTGATTGCCGAACTCGAGAGGCAGTATTCTGATTTCGTAAAAGCGCATACATCATTAATCAATATCGGTAAAGGCGCAGCAGTAAGGCTGGGATTCGAAGTAGCTACAGGTGATATTTTTCTCATTCAGGATGCAGACCTTGAGCTAAGCCCTAGCGATTATCCAGCTTTGCTTGCTCCGATTCTCAGCGGTGAAACAGATGTGGTGTATGGTTCCAGATTCCTAAATAAATCTAACAAAATCCCTTTTCGCATCCATTTCAGCAATTGGTTTCTAACCATCCTTACCAATTTGTTATACGGAGGTCATCTGACGGACATGGCTACCAATTACAAGGTTTTCCGCCGGGAGGTCATCCAGAGCATCCAGTTGCGCTCCGCGAGGTTCGAGTTCGAGCCAGAGGTAACGATAAAACTCTTACTTGCAGGATATCAAATCGTCGAGGTGCCTATCTCCTATACACCACGCAACATCTATGAAGGGAAGAAAATCGGGTGGATTGATGGCATTGAATATGTTTATACCTTGCTTAAATATCGCTTCTTTGCATGAAAGGGCAGCATAACTACTGTGAACAAATTTCGAACATTTGAGCTAATCCCCCTTTTCTGCATTTTGGGTTTTGGCTTGGTGATACTATTCCAAGAGGTGGTGTTTTATGGAGAAGTCCTTGTGCCTGCAGATATCCTGGTTAAGGATCCAATCTTACGGGAGGCTATACCGAATAATATCATAAGAGCACAAAACCCTTTACTTTGGGATCATATTGTGCAGTTTTATGTCTGGCACCATCTGGCAGCTCAATCTATGCAAAATACGGGACATATACCCTTATGGAATCCGTATCTACTCGCAGGCCAACCCCTTCTAGCCAATTCACAACCCGCGTTATTTTATTTGCCGAATCTTTTACTGTTCAGGTTTAGCCCTGGCTTGGTAGCAAATGTTCGAGTATTTTTTAATATCCTCGTAGCTGGCGTTTTTACCTATCTGTTTTGCCGGGAGTTAAGTATAAGCCGTACAGGTGCTGCGCTTTCAGCGATTGCATTTGCTTTTTCAGGAGCAGTTATGATCGGACCCGGCCATGCATATTCAAACTCGTTAGTCTGGCTACCTTTTTTAATGTGGTCTATGGAAAAAATGCTTGACCAGTCGCGCATGTGGTTTTGGGGTTTAGTGACAAGCATTGGTATAGGTATGTCCATCCTTGGAGGACACCCAGAAACAGTATTTCATAATCTGTTGGTCTTATGGCTGTACTTTTGGGCTCGGCTGGCTTTTATGAGACAGAGCCCAAGGGAGAAAGTTCATCTTGGAATGACTTTCCTTTTGGCGAACCTGTTTGGGTTAATGCTTGCGGCTGTCCAATGGTTGCCATTTGCTAGTTTTTTGTCCCAAAGCTCGATTACTACTCGCACCAGGTCTTGGTTTGTTGATTCAATTTTCTATTCTCGCGAGTGGCTTCCGAATTTTGCGACTCTGATTACCTTATGGTTTCCAAACTTCTTTGGGAACACAGCAGACTACACATACTTTTGGCCTTTTTCTAACTATCAAAATTACCTGGAACAGTCCTTGTATTTTGGGCTTATCCCTCTGGCCTTGGCTATTGGCGCAATATTCGCCAAAGACAAGAGGCACTCACGCGTTATCCTTGCTATCCTAGCATTGTTTTGCCTGGCGGTTGCTTTAAGGTTCCCTGGATTTGAAGCAGTTAATTTTTTACCCATATTCAATAAGGCGAATAATACACGCCTCAAATGGCATTTCGCATTTTTAATGGCGGTGCTTGCTGGTTTTGGGTTGGATGCTTTACGAGTGTATTTCTTGTCAGGATTGAAAGAGAACAAACGAGCCTTTCGCGCCACTTCCTTGATATTCATGATCGCGATAGCAATTCTAACCATATTGGCTTTTTACCGATATATCATCGCCCGTATGATAAATATCCCCAACACTTCAACTTCTTTTCATTTGTTATTTGAAATTTTTTCTAAGCAACAACCGAGGACCATGATATCAATTGTAGTAATTTTTACAACGGTGGTTGCATGTTGGATCGTTCACAAGAAACTTAAGCTTCTTCCAGTCTTAATATTTTTTCTTCTAGCTATTACCTTTGTCGAGCTAGTTGTCATCGCAAGGGGATACAACACGAGCGTAACGAGGGAGCTTATTTTTCCTGATCTCAAGCTGGTTAGGAAATTGAAGAAAGACGACTCTATATTCCGAATCTTGTCCATTCCTCAAACCTTTTGGCCGAATTACAGCGCTATATATGGCTTGTTTGATGTAGGTGGATATGATTTACCTGTTTTTCATAGATACGCAGAACTCTATGTGGCTCAAGGAGGGCAAGGATATAGGCAGGTTTGGTCCCCAGATTGGCCACTGGTAGATTGGATGAACATCAAATACATCATCACCCCTGAGGAAATTATACAAGACAACCTTGATTTATTTGTTAATCGGGAAACGTATAAAGTCTACCGCAACAGGAATGTATTACCCAGAGCGTACATGGTGTATAAAATCGAAGTAATTGAGAACAGCCAGGTAGCTTTACAGAAATTAACCGGAGGTGCGTTTGACTTCAGACACCAGGCGATTATAGAAATGGATTTACCTTTTGATCAGGTAGCCATAGAACCGCCCAATTTCCAACCTGCTGACTTCAATACTGTACGATTTATCAAGTTTGAGAACGACAGAGTTATTATGAATATTTCCACGGAGACTCCAGGTATGTTAGTAATGAGTGATGTTTATGCACCTGGTTGGATGGTCCAAGTCGACGGGAAGGATTCTAAGTTGTATCGAACTAACTATGCGTTTCGTGGGGTGTTTTTATCGGAAGGCGATCACATAGTAAATTTTACCTACAGACCTCGGGATTTCCAGATTGGGAGTTTGCTTTCTGTTGTAGGGGTGGCGATTATTGGATTAGGACTTCCAATTTCCTACATAACTTCAAATCGGCAGAAGGATCATGATTAAATACATTCCAGGTTCATGTCTTTTGCGTTTCATCCATTGCAGAATTCGGAAGCCATGGCGCCAATAACACAGTCATGTATCCCAATCTCTCCAGATCTAGATGGTGGGGACAAACGGGTTATTACAATCGATTGTTTGAACCCTTCGTCGAAGCAATCGATAGACAACTTTGATTCTTCGGTAGATTTATATGCAGTCGATCAGCGTAATGACAATTGAACAACCCTAAGAATGACTTAAAGGTCATCAATATTTGGATGTATGTATTTTGGAGGATCACCCGTTAGAGTTTTAGGCTACCCCTGTCCTGTAAATTCCTGCATTGAAAATCATTCATTGTAATTGGGACTGTTCTATGAATGGGTCTTTATTTTATACACAAATCTCGACACTTAAACTAAATTAATAAAATCGAAGTGCTACATAGAATTACGCCAAAACTGTTATATGTTCCTTTCCTACACGATTCAGACCAATATTCAACCTAAGACCATCAATACCCACCCTGCACTCCCGACAGAGCAGGGTGGTCTAATCTTGATTGATAGCACAATGCTCGATCTATGGCAGCACGCAGATGGACAAATGTTGGACGAGATTATTGCCACCTTCCAAGCAATGGATGTCTCGCCAATAGAAATTAGAGCCGCACTTGCCTGTTTGGCTGAAGCAGGGTTGCTCAATCGCCGGAGCCCGACCTCGCCAAAGACCCCAATTGATGAAGAGAACAACCATTCAGCCTCTGTAATAATCGTTTCCTATAACAGCCAAACCTGGATGGAAACCTGTTTGCCATCCTTGCTTTCACAATCCCACGAACCATTAGAAATCATCGTTGTGGATAACGCATCTGAAGATGGTACAGCAGATTGGGTCTCTAAGAATTATCCTGAAATAACTCTCATTGCGATAGATACACAGGTATCGTTGGCCAATGCTCTAAATACAGGAATCGAAGCCGCCAGCAGCGAATACTATTTGATCCTCAATCCCGATGTTGAACTTGAACCTACATCTGTTGCCAACCTGGTTGCAAATGCCCTCCATAACCCCAACTGCGCAGCCGTAGCCGCCAAACTAAAACTGCAATGGGCGCCGGCTTTCATAAACGGTCTCGGCAACTACGTCGGTCCAATTTCCTGGGGCACCGATATCGCCCTCGGTCATCTCGATCTGGGGCAATTCGACAATTGGCGAGAAGTGCCATCGGCTTGCTTTGCAACTGCTCTCATCTCCAGGATTGCCTATGACGACGTTGGCCCATTTGACGATAAATTCCCCATGTATTATGAAGACAGCGAATGGTGCTACCGCGCCCGTCTATACGGTTATTCAATTCTGGCAGTTCCAGAAGCCGTCGGCTACCATGCATTTGGAGGTCACCCGTCTTCCGATAAAGAAGTCAGCCTGCCTCCCCGCAAGCTGAGGCAGGTCGTTTACGGTCGCTTGCGGTTCAGCACCAAAATACCTGGTCCGTGGTATATGGTATGGTTT
>Ga0209013_10004102_pt1 | contig 12814 bp, 8 predicted proteins | sample Cruoilmetagenom2_FD_187291 | JGI IMG/M metagenome (GOLD analysis project Ga0209013, IMG submission 187291) | Oil polluted marine microbial communities from Coal Oil Point, Santa Barbara, California, USA - Sample 2 (SPAdes) (version 2) | ecosystem: Environmental > Aquatic > Marine > Oil seeps ... | reverse complement strand
GCATCGCCGCGACTGGCGTGGTGCTCGCCTATGGGATCGGTGCCGTTGCGATCACCTACGACGGCATCCCCAGGGCGACCGCGCTGGGCTTCGTCTACGCCGCGTTCGGCGCGGGGGCGGCAGCCTCGCCGGCAGTGCTCACGCTGTTCCCACGCTTGCTACCCAGCGACGATCCGGCGATCCCCTCCGCCTTCACCTTCGACACCTGGCTGGCCTACTCGCTCACGGCCATAGCAGCAGGAATCGCGCTGTGGGCTGCCCTTCGTTGGATGCCGGCCATGCCCGGCAGCATTCCTGCGAGCCGACGACTGATCACCGGCATCGCAGTGTGGTCGATCGGCATCCTCGCCATCGTGACCGGCGTCCTGGGCCTGGCCGGCCAGGCCAACAAGCTGCTCCCGATCGTCCTGATCGTGGGCGGGACACTCGCCCTGAGCACGCTGACCATCTCCTTCAACCGCACGACCGAAGCGATGGGCAACCTCAGGCTCGACAGACGCGCACTGGGCGCGGCACTGTCGGTCGGGATCGCAGTCGGCTTCGCCCAGGCCATCCCGCTGATGCTGCTACCGGTCGTGTTCGAGTACCCCCTCGACTACGGCACGTTCTTCGCCATCCTGGCCATCGCGCCGTTCGCCATCGCGCTGCTCCTGGCCGGTCCCATCGCAGGCATCCTCATCCGGCGCTTCGGGCCACGCGGCATGATGGCCGGCGGCACGCTGGCGCTCGGTATCGCGAACGTCCTGCTGGCGATGAGCCTGGTCTGGATCGCAGGCGAGGTCCGTGCCGCCTTCGAGGCGGATCCCAGCGGGGAGACCGGTGGGCTTGCCCAGTTCCACTACCTGCTCTTCATCCTGCCGCTCATCCTGGTCGGAGCTGGCTTCGTGCTGTCCACCACGGTGCGCACGGCGATCGTGTTCGCCAGTACCCCGCGAGGCCTCTCGGCTTCGGCGGCAGCCATCAACGAAGCATCGGTGGGCCTCGGCTCCCGCATCGGCATCGTGGCCGCGACGAGCGCGTTGGCCTTGGCGGCGCTGGGGTCTGCCCGTGAGATGGTGTCAAGCAGGCCGGTCGACGAAGCCAAAGTGCTCATCGATGAGTTCGAGCTGGCGCTGGTCTCGCTGGGCACACCACGTTTCAAGGAGGTCTACGACGCTTCGCTCGCTGGAGCGGAGCCGATCAAGGGCGCCGCCTACTCGGTGGCCTACATCGATGGCGTCGTCGTAGCCCTGGTCCTCAGTGGCATCGTCGGCATCGGCGGCGCGATCCTGGCCTGGATCCTGATCGGGCGCCGCGATCCCCTCGAGACGGTCTTCGACATGCAGGACGAACGAGACCAGACGAGCGACGCCCCTACCGAGCCGGAACCGGCCGAGACGGCGACCAAGGTCTGATGGTCAGGAGCCGGCAGCCGGCTCCGGCGGCTTGAGCACGGGCTCGTAGATCAGGACGTAGCCCTCGACGTCGAAGATCCCTGGCAGCGGTCGCGCCCAAAACGGCCAGCTTCGGCTCAGTCCGTGGACTCCGCATCGTCGTCGGGAGCTTCGTCGTCGTCGGGAGCTTCGTCGTCGAGCGCCTCCGTGGAACGCGCCTCGAACGCGGCGACGGCGGAGCGGACCGACGGGTAGGCATATCGCTCGGGGCGCGTGCCGTCAGCACGTTCGATCTGGTCAGCCAGCTGGGTCTTGAGCCGGGCCACCCACAACTTGATGCCCTCACCCTCAAGCTCGGCACGCAGCTCGAGCACGACCGAGACGGCGGTCGAGTCCACGTCACTAACCGACTCGGCATCGATGAGTACGACGCTGGGCTTGGGGTCGGCCGCCTCGATGGCCCCCCGGACGGCGTCGGCGAAGATGTTGGCGTTGGCGAAGAAGAGGTCGGCATCGAAGCGGATGATGAGCAGGCCGGGGAACGTCTCGGCATCGGGGTGCGTCTCGACCGATTGGTACGCGGCGTCGTCCGATCCCTCGACCTGGGCGCGACCCAGGATGGCCCAGTGGGGACGGCTCGCGCGTGCCAGCAGCAGCAGGAACGACACGGCCACCGCGATGATCAGGCCGGTAAGGATGTCGAACAAGAGCACGCCCAGGAGCGCGGCCAGGCCGGCCCAGAAGTCGTCGTGTCGGATCGACCAGTAGCGGGCCACCTTCTCGAAGTCGATGAGATGCCACACGGCGTGGATGACGATGGCGCCCAGTGTCGCCTCGGGCAGGTTCTCGAACAGGCCGGTCAGGAGCAGGATGGTGATGAAGACCGCAGCCGTGAGCGCGACAGAGGCGAACTGCGTCTTCTGGCCGGCCTGGTCGGCGGCGGCGGTCTTGGACAGGCTGCCGTCGACGACGAACGCACCGACCAGACCGGTGGCGGCGTTGGAGGCACCGATGGCGATCATCTCCTGGTTGGCGTCGACCTCGTAGCCGTACTTGCGCGCATAGGTGCGCGCGGCGGCGATGGATTCAGCGAAGCCGACGATGACGATGGCGATGGCGCCGGGGATGAGGCTGACCCACTGGCTGAGAGTGATGTCCGGCCAGGTCAACCCGGGCACCTCGGCCGGAATCTCACCGATGATCGCCAACCCCTGGGCGGCGAGGCCGAAGACCGAAGTGATGATGATGGCCAGCGCGGTGACGACGAGCGCCGCGGGGATGCGCGGCATGACCTTTTCCAGGACGAACAACAGGGCCAGGCTGCCGGCACCGATGATCAGGGTCACCCAGCTGGTCTCGTCGAGGTTGGTGATGACCGCGGCGATGTCGCCGAAGAAGTTGTCGCCGGTCTCGTCGATGCCGAACAGCTTGTGCAGCTGACTGGCTGCGATGGTCAGGGCCAGGCCGACGACGAAGCCATCGAGCACCGGGCGCGACATGAAGTCGGCGAGGAAGCCGAGCTTGGCCAGGCCGGCCACGATGAAGAAGGCACCGGTCAGGATGGCCAGGCCGGCGGTGAGCGCGTAGAACGTGGATGGGTCGCTGCCCGCGGCGAAGCCAGCCACGATGGAGAACGAGAGCACCGCCACCGTCGAGCTGGGCCCGACGTTGAGCTGCCGCGACGTGCCGAAGATGGCATACGCGAGCGGTGCCACGAGGGCCGCATAGAGGCCGGTCTCCGGGGGCATGCCGGCGATCGACGCATAGGCCATGGCCTCGGGCACCATCAACGCCCACACGGTCAGGGCGGCGATGATGTCGGGGAGCAGGAAGCCCTTCTCGTAGCTCGTCAGCCAGAAGGAGATGGGCACGAAGCGACGCCATCCAGCCGGCTGCTGAGAAGCGCTCATGTCCACCCTCCCATTGCCCCCTCCAGATGGGTCGCCGAGGTGGCTCGCCTGACTCTAGCGCACGTCGCGCTGCTAGCGCATGCCCTTCGCAGCGAGCTCAGCCTTGAAGGCCTCGATCTCCGGGACCTCGATGATGGTGTCATCGAGCCACATCGAGAGGCCGTGCATGACGCTGGCGTCCTGGTTGGCGCCACCCATGGCGGCGACGTACTCCGGGTCGGACACGAGGAACGGCGCCGGCTCGAAGGCGGCCATGCGGGTCACGATCTGCTCGGGCGTGACGTTGATGATGGTGAAGTCCTGCGCGATGAGGACGGGCCCGTCATAGCCGGTGCGGATGCCATCGAGGATCGGCTGGGGCGTGCCCGGTGCGATCATCGAGTGGTAGCCCACTCCGAGGCGGGGCTCCGTGGCGGAGAAGACCTTGGCGGCCGCCTGCGGCGAGGTGTGCTTCGTCCAGGCCACGATCTTGGCCATCTGCTCGGTCCAACCCATCTTCTCGACGTATGTCTCGGGCGTGTTGAAGATCTCGTGGATGAGCACGTCGAGCCCCTGGGAGTTCTCGACGGTGAGCGAACTCGGCTCGCAGTCACCAGCGAAGACCATGCTGAGGCCGTTCCACTCCAGCCGATAGCCCACGGCGCCGTCGATCCCGTGCGGGACGGGGAAGGAGGTCACCTGGACGCCATCGCTGTCGTAGACGACCTGCTTCTGCTCGAAGGCGAACTCGTTGGCCCGCATATCGAAGCCGCGGACATCGACCTGCCCCTTCTTCGAGCGATCGTGCCAGGCGGCCACGCGAAGGATGTTCTCGACCAGGGCTTCGATGCCCAGCTCCGGCAGCTCGCCAGTCGGACCGTAGACGTTCATCGGCTCGAGCCGGCCGTTGGACTGGCCGAAGTCGTAGTAGACCATGAGGTCGCCGATGTGGTCGATGTGATAGTGCGTGATGAAGAACTTGTTGGCCTTGTGGTACGGCACACGCATATGGTTGAACGCAGCGTTCGTGCCGGCACCGGCATCGAAGAGGAAGACCTCGTCATTACCCAGCTCGACCATGAAGCCGGCGCAACCCTGACCGCGGCGCGAGGGATAGCCGGTGCCAAGGGCGGTGATACGCATCTCGTCCGGGCCCAGCGGCTCCGAGCCCGCGACGTAGAGTTCCGGGTACTGCTTGAGGGTCGCACTCTGATCCTTGACCACGATCGGGGTGTTTGTCAGCGGCTTGGCGCCGTAAGGCTCGGGCAGAAGCGGGGCCATCGTCTGGGTCCTCCTGGGGGATGCCTGTTGCCTGCGGGATCTTCCGTGCCTCGATCATTCGTGGATATGACCGCGGGCTCCCGCATCGTCGCACGCATGTCCAGTCTGACCATCTCGATCGCGCTTGGGATGCCACGAGCCAGCCCCGCCGTCAGTGGCTGAGGACCGCCTCGAGGAGGATCACGACCAGGCCGGTGATCGCCCCCAGGATCCCGATGCCCAGCTTCAAGGCCAAGCTGGCCCCCTGCTTGTTCGCCTGATAGGCGCCGACCGCGAAGAGCGCCACGATCGACCCCACGATCGAGACGTCGATGGCGAACGCAAGCTCGAGGGCACCGACGCCGGCGAGCGCGATGAGGACGGATGGCACCACGAGCGCCATGAGGACCGGGACGTTGTCCACGATGAGGAGGTGCCGCTCGGCATGTGAGAGCCAGCGACCTCGCTCGCCGGCCTGCGCCACGACCGCGGAGTAGAGATGCGCAAGGAGCAGCACCATGCCGGCGCCCCACAGGACCAGCAGGGAGGTAACGGCATCGGTCGCGGCCTCTCCCTCGGCCACCAGCGTCGCGGTGATGATGACGAGCCCATAGATCGCATGTGAGCTGCGCTCGATCTCGTGCTCCTCGCGCTCGACCTCCACCACGGTCAGCGGCTCTGGCCGGGTCATCGTCCAATCCTCCTGCCTGCGCGAGCGGTCCGCGCTAACCCTCTCCGGGGACGTCTGTGCCCACCTGTAGCAGAATGGTATGCGTTTCGATTCACCATCCGCGCGGCGCCGACCTTCGGCGCGCGATCGAGAACACAAGAGGAGAACCCCGACATGACCGACGAGCCCAAGGCCGACGAGACTCAGGCGCCAGCATCCGAGGGCGAAGTGACCAAGGTGGACGACCAGGACATCGCCGGCGTGGTCGCTGCGGAGGCCGATCCGCACGGCGCGACCGTCGTCGCCGTAGTGGGCGACGAGGAGGGCGTGCAGGCCGTCGTCGCCATCGACACGGACTACTTCAACACGGTCCTCGTCGCGGACTTCGCCGACAAGGAAGCCGCCACTGCCGCGTACATGACCCTGCTGAATGCAGAGATCCAGGGCGTGCTGCGGATCGACGGCGTGCTCACCGCCCACGCCAACGACAAGGGCGAGATCAACATCGACAAGCTGACCGAGCACAGCACCAAGACGGGCGTGAAGTGGGGCGCGGCCGCCGGCCTTGCGGTTGGGATCTTCTTCCCGCCGGCCATCCTCGCGTCTGTCGTCGGATGGGGTGTCGCGGGCGGCGTGATGGGCAAGCTCCGCAACCTCCACCATCGCAGCCGGGTCTCCGACCAGCTCGATGGTGCTCTCGAGCCCAACCACTCCGGCATCATCGCCCTGATCCACGCGGTCGACGTGGACAAGGTGAAGGCTCAGATCCCCGATGCGAACAAGGTGACCACGGCAGACGTCGACGAGGACACCGCCAGGGACATCACTGAAGCGGCCAAGAAGGCCGACGAAGAGCCTGCCAGCTAGTTCCGGCGCTGGCCGTTCGGCAGATCAAGGGGGCCGCGGAGACGCGGCCCCACCTGCATGGGCGCGACCAACCGGGCGCCCTCGAGTGGTCGCAGGGCCGACCATCGCCATCGAGCGCCTGATCGCCCGGTCGGGCGCTCATCGCCGACGGCGTGGACGTGTCCCCGTGCGCTTGATGACGTTGGGTGTGACCCGACGATCCCAGGTGGGCTTGTCCAGCCAGCGCGCCATCCAGCCCTCATCGTCATCCTCGTGAGCGTCCTTGATCCCGGGAAAGACGTCCGCCGCCGTGCCCTCGTCGATGTCGACCGGTTCCTCGCCCGCGGGCAGCACCTTGACCTCGGTCACCTCCAGCGCAGACTCCTCGATCCTGCCCCCTCGCTCTCCGGCCACTCTGGCAGCGGCACGCTCCGACGGCTTCGCAGCAGCGGCTCTGCTGCGCTCGCCATCACGCCCACGCGCGGCGCCCTCGGCGGCCTTGAGCACCACCATCGAGGCGTCCTGCTCGAGCACCCTGATGCGGATGTCCTGGATCTCGTCGCGTAGTGCCGCTGCGCGCTCGAACTCCAGCTGCCGCGACGCGTTCTTCATCTCAGCCTCGAGCTGGCCGATCATCTTCTCGATCTGGGCCTGACTGAGCTCGGTCAACTCCTTGCCGTCCGAGTCATAGGCACCGGGCGACTCGGCCACCGCAGAGAGACGGTCATTGATGTCCCGGATCTCCTTGACGATGGTCGTGGGCGTGATGCCCCGCTCGACGTTGTAGGCCTCCTGGATACCGCGGCGACGGTTCGTCTCATCGATGGCTACCTGCATCGATTCGGTGATGCGGTCGGCATACATCACGACCTCTCCGCCGGTGTTGCGGGCGGCGCGGCCGATGACCTGGATGAGCGACCAGGCGCTGCGCAGGAAGCCCTCCTTGTCAGCGTCGAGGATGGCCACCAGCGTGACCTCCGGCAGGTCGATGCCCTCACGCAGCAGGTTGATGCCCACCAGCACGTCGTAGACGCCGAGTCGCAGGTCGCGCAGGATCTGCACACGCTCGAGCGTGTCCACTTCGCTGTGCAGGTACGAGACGCGCACACCCATCTCGTGGAGGTAGTCGGCCAGATCCTCGGCCATGCGCTTGGTGAGCGTGGTGGCCAGCACGCGCTCCCCACGGTCGACTCGCTCCTTGATGCGGTCGATGAGATCGTCGATCTGCCCCTCGGTGGGGCGCACCTCGATGCCGGGGTCGACGATGCCGGTAGGCCGGATGAGCTGCTCGACCACGCCCTCGGCGCGCTGCAGTTCCCACGGTCCTGGCGTGGCGCTCATGTGCACGACCTGGTCGAGGTGCGCCTCGAACTCCTCGAACGTCAAGGGCCGGTTGTCCAGCGCCGAGGGCAGGCGGAAGCCAAAGTCGACGAGGACCTCCTTGCGCGTGCGGTCGTTCTTGTACATGCCCGAGACCTGCGGGATGGTCATGTGGCTCTCGTCGATGACCAGCAGCCAGTCGGGCGGGAAGTAATCGAGCAGCGTCCACGGCCGGGAGCCGGCCTCGCGCCGGGCCAGGTGGCGTGAGTAGTTCTCGATGCCGGAGCAGAAGCCCAGCTCGCGCATCATCTCGAGATCGAAGGTGGTGCGCTGGCGGAGCCGCTCCCCCTCCAGCACCATGCCCCGCTTCTCCAGCTCCGCGACGCGGACCTCCATCTCGGCGTCGATGTCCTCGATGGCGGCCACCAGCTTCTCCTGCGGCGTGACGTAGTGCGAGGCCGGATAGACGTTGAGCTCGTTGCGCTCCGCGAGGACCTCGCCGGTGAGGGGGTCAAGCTCGGTGACGCGCTCGACCTCATCCCCGAAGAACTCGACCCGGGCGATGAAGTCGTCATACGCCGGCTGCAGCTCGAGGGTGTCGCCACGAACGCGGAACTTGGCGCGGCTTAGAGCCTGGTCGTTGCGCGAGTACTGCAAGTCGACTAGCTGCCGCAGCACGCCATCGCGGCGATACCTGCCGCCCTTACGCAAGCGCAGGACCGTGGCGCCATAGTCGACCGGTGCGCCCAGGCCGTAGATGCAGGAGACGCTGGCCACGATGATGACGTCGCGTCGCTCGAACAGGGCCCGGGTGGCGGCGTGGCGCAGCTTGTCGATCTCGTCGTTGCGGCTGGAGTCCTTCTCGATGTACGTATCGCTGCGCGGCAGGTACGCCTCGGGCTGGTAGTAATCGAAGTAGCTGACGAAGTACTCGACCGCGTTGTCGGGAAAGAAGTCGCGGAACTCGCTGTAGAGCTGCGCGGCCAGCGTCTTGTTATGGGCCAGCACCAGCGTGGGCTTGTTGATCTTCTCGATGACCCACGAGATGCTCGCGGTTTTTCCCGTTCCGGTCGCGCCCAACAGGACCTGGTGCTTCTTGCCTTCGCGGATGCCCGCAGTCAGCTGCTCGATGGCCTGCGGCTGGTCGCCGGTGGGCTGGAACGGCGCGACGAGCTCGAAGTCGGGCATGCCGCGATGATACCCGAACAGGCGTGATATCGAACGTCTGTTCTACCCTTGAGCAGGGTGCGGCGGACGCATGCCGTCGTACTCTGATGTGGTCCAGGGCGGCCGGCGGGGGTGCAGGGCAGAAAAGAGTCCTATGGGTCGCTACCCGATGGGTCCATGGCAGGGGTAGGCGGTGACACGGATGCTGTCGACTGCACGGTTTGGGCGCAGCGCGTCCGCGCCAACTGCCCCGCTGACCCGCGACTTGCGCACAGGAGCCTGCCACCATGGAGATGGAGTTCAAGGACAACAGCCGACGCCGGACGATGGTGCTTGTCGTCGGAGTGCTGCTGGCACTCGGAGCCGGCGCGGCTGCGTTCATGCTGAGCAGTCAGGGCACCGACGAACCCGAGACGGTGTATCCGACCCGCACAGTCGTGGTCGCCGCGGACCTGATCGAAGCTCGCAGCACGATCGGACTGAACCAGCTCACGACCCACGACGTGCCGCTCGACGATAGCAACGCCACTGCGTTCTCAGATCCCACCGATGTCGCCAACGAGATCGCGGCCATCCCCATCCTTCAGGGCCAACTCATCACACCGAACATGCTGACCCGGGCCGTCGGTGTGGGCCAGGTCGACATCCTCGAGCCCAACGAGACGGTTGGGCCCGATTCCCCGGTCCTGCGTGCCGTGAGCCTGACGGTCCCCGTCGATCGCGCGACCGGCGGTCTCATCGCTCCGCTCCAGCGCGTGGATGTCCTGGGCACCATCTCCTTCCCGGTGGTCGTGCCCATCGACCCGGAAACAGGTGAGCCCGCGGTCGACCCGGAGACGGGCGAGCCCATCGGCTACACGGGCGGCCCATCGACCAAGCCGATGTGGCTGGACGTCAAGGTCCTGGCGCATCCCGAGGGCACCGACCAGTACGTCCTGCGCATGAACCTCAAGCAGGCTGAAGAGGTCGCGGCGGCGCAGGCCGCGGGAGCCCAGTTCAGCCTCGTGCTGCGACCTGAGGTCGATACGCGTGACCTGGACCGCAGCGCCTACGGTGAGACCACCGACCGGCTCCTGTCCCGCTACAACTTCCCCATCCCCGAGATCATGGACGGCATCGACTATCCGCAGCCGGCCGCCTTCCCCACACCGTTCCCGGCCGAAGCGTACCTGTCACCGGCCCCTTCGCCGTCGGCCTCGCCTGAGAGCACGCTCATCGAGATCCCCGTTGACGGTCCCGGCGAGTCGCCTCTCCCCGAGGCGTCTGCGCAGCCCTAGCGGCGATCCACGGGCCCCAGCAGGGGCCCAGCGAACCTGGGTGCAAGCAGATCCGCGAGTGCGTCCTCGACGTGCTCGCGGATCGATTCCATGGAGCCGGTCGTGTCGATACGGCGGTCCGCGTGCGGTGCCAGGCGATCGGCCAGACCCGGCCCCTGCGTCCTGAGCCGGCGCTCGACATCGGCCACGGCCATGCCCCGGCCGGCCAGTCGCTGACGCTGCACCTCGACCGGACACTCGATGAGCCAGACCTCATCACACCGTTCGGCCAGGCCGCCCTCCACGAGCTTGATGGCCTCGACCACGACGAACGGATCCCCGTCGCGCCGCGCCCGCTCGCAGCGCTCCTCAAGGAGGGCGCGGACCCCGGGATGGACGATGGCCTCCAGATCAAGCAGCGCCTCGGGGTCGCTGAAGACCACTGCCCCCAAGGCGGCGCGGTCGAGCACGCCCGAGCGCTCGAAGACGTCATCGCCAAAGCGCGCCCGGATGGCGTTGAGGGCGGGCTCCCCCGGCGCGGTCACATCCCGGGAGAGGGCATCGGCGTCGATGATGGCGCCGCCCAGCGCGCCCAGCATGGCCGCTACGGTGGACTTGCCGCAGCCGATGGGCCCGGTCAGCCCGATGAGGACGAGGTCGATCCCCTGCCCGACTGCCTGCTCCATCGGTCTCACCTCGCTCATCGCGGCGCTCGCTCTTCGAGTGTCAACCACGCGTCCTCGGCCTGGCTGAGGGCACTGTCCACGTCGGCCAGCTCACTGCCGAGCCGCCGCAGCTCGACGAAGTTGGCCTGCACCGCGGGGTCTTCAAGGGCGGCCTCCAGCGTGGTCTTGCGCCCACCCAGCTGCTCCATGTCGGCCTCGACGCGCTCACGCTCACGGCGGTAGGCGTCCTTGGACAAGCGGCGCAGCCCGGCGGCTCCATCGTCACTCGATCGCGAGCGTGTCGGCGTGCGTGCCTGCGCGACCGACCTGGCCGGAGCCGGCCGGGCCGGAGCCCCACCGGAGTGGCGGGCCAGTGCATCGGCGGCCGTCCAGCCTTCGCCGACCGCGGCGCGCCACTCACGGTAGCCACCGTCGAACGGTGCGACCACCGCTGGTACACCCTTCCGGGCCGGCTCCACCACCCACAGCCGGTCGCAGGCCGACTCCAGCAAGCGCCGGTCGTGGGAGACGATGATCAGCGTCGCCTCGGACTCGCGCAGGAACGCCTCGAGCGCCTCCCGGGCGGCGATGTCGAGGTGGTTGGTGGGTTCGTCCAGCAGCATCAGGTTGACGGCACCGACGCCGAGCAGCGCTAGCTCCAGGCGGGAGCGCTCGCCGCCCGACAGCTCGCTGACCGGCTTGAGCACGTCGTCACCGCGGAACAGGAAGCGGGCCAGGTACGAGCGCGCGGCACCGGGCGTGACGGGCATCACGGCGGTCAGGGCATCGAGCACGTTGGCGCCGCCCAAGGGGCGGTCGCGCAGTTGCGAGAGGTAGCCGGGCATGACGTTCTTGCCGATGCGCACGAAGCCCTCGAGCGTCCGCAGCTGCCCAGCGATGCTGCGCAGCAGCGTGGACTTGCCGGCTCCATTGGGACCGACCAGGCCGATGCGTTCGCCGCGGCGCGCCTCGAGCCGCTCGACACGCGCGATGGGTAGCGCGATGTTGCCGTCGGCGGCGGGATAGCCGCACAGCACCTTCTCGAGCGAGACCACGATCTCGGCTGAGCGGGCCGGCGCCGCGCCCATCAGGTTCGAGCCCGGCAGACTGAGGCGGGCGGTCGCCCGTGGCGTCGCCACCTGGCTGGCGCGCAGCGTCTCCAGCCGGCGCTCGTGCTCGTGCATCTTCACGTGCTTGCGCTGACTGCGGTAGCGCTGCACCAGCTCCACCTCGCGCGCGATGGCCGCGTCCGAGGAGCCGAGCTGGCTGCGGGCGCGAGCATCAGCTGCCTCGCGCTGGAGCAGGTAGGCGGAGTAGGCACCCCTGAACGTGGTCAGGCGCCGGTCGCGCAGCTCCCACACGCGCTCGACGACGTTGTCGAGGAAGGCACGGTCGTGGGAGGCCACCAGCAATCCGCCGGTGCGGCGCACCAGGGTCACCTCCAGCCACTCCAGGGCCGCGATGTCGAGGTGGTTGGTGGGCTCGTCGAGCATCAGCAGGTCGGAATCCGCGGTGAGCAGCCGCGCCAGCGCCACACGGGTCTGCTCGCCGCCGGAGAGCTCTGAGGGCTTGTGGTCCCAATGCGACCGTGGGATGCCCAGACCGGCCAGCGATTCCTGCACGCGCTGGTCGAGGTGATAGCCGTCGGCCGCCTCGAAACGATCGCGCAACGCAGCGTATGCAGCCGACTGCACCGCCTCGGCGCCCGATGCCTCCATCTCCGCCAGCTCGCGCTCCATGCGCTCGACCTCGACCGCGCCGCCGCGCACCACGGCACGCACCGTCGGTGCGGTGATGAACCGGCGATCGAGGTTGGCTTCCTGCGTCAGCAGCCCGATGCGCAACCCCTTGGCCAAGTGGACCCGGCCGCCATCTGCCTCCTCGCGCCCGGCGGCGATCTCGAGCAACGTGGTCTTGCCGGCGCCGTTCCCACCGACCAACCCGGCGCGTTCGCCACGTGCCAGCGCAGCGCTGACCGAGTCGAGGATGACGAAGTCGCCGATCTCGCGGCGCACGCCGTCAAGGCGCAGGATGGACATAGCCCTAGTGTGCCTCTAGGAGGCCGCTTCGGGGCCGCCGAGTTCCGACCAGTTGCGGCCGCGCCGGCCTGAGCGCCTCGCACCCCGTACCAGCGCGGCATTCGCCGTGCTCCGGTCGGCCGCCGGCAGACGCTGGCACCACGAGCAGAAGTGTGTGCCGCGCGCGGCCAGCTCGAAGCGCCGGATGGGCCGCCCGCAACGAGCGCACGGCAGGCCCGTGCGCTGATAGGCGCCGAGGTGCTCCTGCATCTCGCCACCACCCTCGGGTGCGGTGTACGCATCGACCGAGGAGCCACGACGCGACACGGCTTCGCCGAGCACGCCGCGGA
>Ga0209013_10004101_pt1 | contig 12814 bp, 15 predicted proteins | sample Cruoilmetagenom2_FD_187291 | JGI IMG/M metagenome (GOLD analysis project Ga0209013, IMG submission 187291) | Oil polluted marine microbial communities from Coal Oil Point, Santa Barbara, California, USA - Sample 2 (SPAdes) (version 2) | ecosystem: Environmental > Aquatic > Marine > Oil seeps ... | reverse complement strand
AGATTCCCCCTGTTGAAAACAAAGAGTGAGATTCAAAAGCGGGGCTAATTAATTATCTTCCATCAGCTGATCAACAATGCCGATCAGTTCGGATAGGCCCTCACCGCCTTCGGGATGTTCGATGAGGCCGACAGCGATGCAGTCAAATTTCAAAGCCGGATTGATCATCTTCAGGCGGTTCGCTCGTGCTGCGTTCGAACTCCGCGATCACCTGGGCCCCCAGAAGAAGGATGATCACCGCGATCTCGATACTCAACAAAGCAACGATCGCCGTCGCCAGGGAGCCATAAATTACATTTACCAGGGAGATGTTTGAATAATACCAGACCAGAATGTGGCGGATGATTTCCCAGAGGATGGTGGCAGTAATTCCTCCGGCGAGGGCATAGCGCAGGGGGATGCGTCCCACGGGCATAACGAGGTACAGCGATGTCAGCATGCATATCATGCCGAAAACCCCCAGCATGTATAGTGACGCCCGCGAGGTGGCGGCCAGGCTCAGGTCCCATCCCAGAAGGATGAGGTGTTTGTCGGCCAGCGTGTACAGAGCGCCCGACATAAGGGTCACCAGCAGCAAGCCGAGGCCCAGTAGAAAAATATAGGCGTACGGAATAATGGCGGAAATGAGAAAGTGACGGCGATGTTTTCGGATTCGGTGGGAAAATATGACGGCCATGGCGTTTTCCAGCATGGAAAAGGCCATGGAGCTGAAAAACAGCATGGCCAGGATGCCCATAACACCCACTAGCTGACGGCGTTCGAGAAATCCCCACACCTGGCTGGCCACTCTTTCCGCATGTTCGGGAATGACTAGTTTCAAGTTGGTCAGGATAGTGGCATACAGCTGTTGCTCTTCAATGAAATGCGACAGCCCGACCAGTATCAGGGCCAGCATGGGTATGACCGACAGGAGAGTGTAATATGCAACCGCCCCGGCCAGCAACAAGCCCTGATTGCGTCTAAAGCCGGTCAGCACCCTCAAAAGGAATTTTCCCGGTCGGCGCAGAATTTCCGAGGCATGTCGTTTGCTGCTCTCCATGGTATTAATCCAGGGTAGGAATTATTATTTTGCTTTTTATGGCAAGATCTTTTTATGTAAAAATCAAGTTACCCCAAGAAATGCCTAAAATGCACTAAAGTGCCTAAAATGCCTAAAATTATGGTGTCGCTTCGCTCCATCTTTTGAATAATTCGTTGACGCTGGCAGTATGGGAAGCCAGGAATCAGAACAATGAAATGACAACTTAGCGTGAGTTTCTATTTTCATAAAATAGATAGAATACATTTACTTTAGGCAATTTAGGCATTTTAGCTCACTTTTAGGCATTTTCCGGTTTATCCGGGTTAGGGTTTTAGTTTCAGTTTTTTAAGGACCGCGAATTTTCCGGCGTGAGGTGTTTGATCGCAATCGCATTCTTCGTTATTTAAATCAGCGCCGCATTGGGGGCACAACCCCTTGCAGTCCGGCTTGCAAAGAGCCCTGAGCGGAAAGGCCAATACTACCTGTTCCTGGATTTCATTTTGCAGGTTGATTTCTTCGCCCTGGTGGTAGATCAGCCCCATGTCTTCGATTGTTAACTCGAGTTCTTCCTGACTGGAGCTCCCCTTATCCGTGTCCGGCTCCGTTTGCTTGTATGTCAGAGCGAAGCTGGATTCTACAGGCGTCTCAAATGACTGCAGGCAGCGTCCGCAGCTCAAACGAACCGCTGTGGAGATGCTGCCCTCTATTTCCGCCATATCACCGACTTGTTGCGCGCTCAAGGCCGTCTTTACCGGAGCCAGAAATTCGCAAACACCGGTGTCGACCATCTCTGTCAGGACTGGAAAGGTCTCCGATGCTTCTTCAAATTCTAGACTAAGCTTCCCCTCCTTTAATTCTTCTATACGAATGCGCACGGTTTCTGGAATTCCTTATTTTTAATTGATTCCTTACATAACCCGCAACCGAAACAATTGACGAATGACGAATGACTATTGACGAATTATGGAAGTCGCTTCGCTCCGTCGTAAAACAATTTATTAAAATCGATAGAATTCCTTTTGGATATAATAATGCAATTTTTCGGAAAAGGAAATAATATGTTATATAGCAGTTTAGCCGGTTGGATCGAAAATCCGTGGATAGTTCCTTGCAAACGCGATCTTTATCATTTTATCTCACTTTTACAAAAGAACTGTTGCCCCCGGCATTTAATTCTGTTTAATTCAATAATTTATATATGCAGTCTGCTGCCTTGGTTTTAGAATCAGAAAGTGCAACTATGATGGAACAAGCCCGATCTATTCTTAAAAGCGTTTTCGGATACGAGGAATTCAGACCCCTTCAGGCCGAAATTATAGGCAATATTCTGGTCAAAAAAGATGCCCTTGTGGTGATGCCAACAGGGGGCGGCAAGTCCCTTTGTTATCAGATCCCGGCCCTCATATTTGAAGGCCTGACCATCGTCATATCCCCGCTGATATCTTTGATGAAAGATCAGGTGGCGCAGTTGATGCAATCCGGAGTGGCGGTTGCTGTTTTGAATAGTTCCCTGCCCCCGGATGAATATCGGCGCAACATTGCGCAAGTAAAGCAAAAAAAGGCCAGGTTGCTCTATCTGGCCCCGGAAGCCTTGCTGAAATCCAATATGCTGGCTCTGCTGTCTTCAGTCGATGTAGACTGTCTGGCCATCGATGAAGCCCACTGCATTTCTCAATGGGGCCATGATTTTCGACCCGAATACCGCAGATTGATAGAGGCCCGGGAGTATTTCTCCGATGCCGCCTGTGTGGCATTGACAGCCACGGCCACGCCCAGAGTGCGCGAAGATATAAGAACCAGTCTTCGCATGAACAGCGGAAGAGAATTTGTGGCCAGCTTTAACCGGGAGAACCTGTTCATCCGGATTTTTCCTAAAGATAAGCCGGTGGACCAAACGATTCAATTTATCCGAAAATTTCCCGATCAGTCCGGCATCATTTATTGTTTTTCCCGCAAACAGGTGGAAACTCTCAATGACACACTGGAAAATGAAGGATTTTCCGTAAGACCCTATCATGCAGGCCTTTCCGATCTGGACCGGCATCGGAACCAGGAAGATTTTATTCGGGATGATGTGCAAATTATCGTTGCCACGATTGCTTTCGGGATGGGGATCGACAAACCCAATGTTCGGTTTGTGGTTCATTTTGATTTGCCTCAAAATATTGAGGGCTATTATCAGGAAATCGGAAGGGCCGGAAGAGATGGGCTAAAATCGCATTGCCTGTTGTTATTCAGCTATGGTGATGTTCAAAAGATAAAATACTTTATCGACCAGAAAAATGATCATGAAAAACGGGTGGCCAATAACCATCTGTCCGCGCTGCTGCGATTTGCCGAGACCGAGGTCTGCCGCCGACTTCCCCTGCTCCATTATTTTGGAGAAGACTACCATACCGACAAATGCAACATGTGCGACAACTGCCTGGCGGAAGACAAAGAAAAAGTTGATTTATCGATAGCGGCCCAGAAATTTCTTTCATGCGTAAAACGAACCGGCCAGAAATTCGGCAGTATTCACATCATTGATGTGCTCCGTGGATCCAGGGTTAAAAAGGTGCTGCAGTTCAGTCACCAGAAATTGTCTACCTACGGTATCGGCAAAGATTATTCAAAAAAACAGTGGCAGCAGCTGTCGCGTCAGTTTCTCCACAAGGGGCTCATGGACCAGGACATGGAATTCGGCAGTTTGAAATTGACCGACAAGGGCTGGGATGTTCTCAAGGGTGATTTGACGATTTGGGGGCAGTTGGAGCAACAACCGCCATCGGCCCAGCCCGCCCAGTATACAAACAGAATAGATGATTTAGACTATGACCGGGAATTGTTTGAAATCCTGCGCAAAATGCGTAAAGAATTGGCAGACCAATCAGGCGTCCCCCCTTTTGTCATTTTTGCAGACAAAACCCTGGTGGAAATGGCCACATATTTTCCTCAGTCCAGTGAAAGTTTGCTGGACATTCACGGTGTCGGTGCGGTTAAATGCAAGAAATTCGGCCCATTGTTTCAGGGTATTATCGGCCAGTATTGCCGGGAACACCAAATTGAGGAAAGACCCAAATAATTACTCCGCCCGGATCAGCGTCAACATCGCCTCATCAGATTTGAAAATCCAAAAATATTTTACCTGCACCTGATATCGCTATTTTTCAGGGTGGAGTAATTAAAAAAAATGGATACTGATAAAAAAGACCCGCAACACCCTGGAAACGCCTCGATTCCTAAATCCGACACGACCCGGAACACCTGCCTGCGCTGTGGAACATGCTGCGAAAAGGGAGGGCCCAGTTTTCATTTAGAAGATCGTATGTTGATTGAAAAGGGGAGGATTCACTCAAAATCTCTTTATACACTCCGCCGGGGTGAACACGCTTACGATAATATAAAAGGTTGCCTGGCGCCGGTGACGTCGGACATCATTAAGATCAAAGGTCAAGAAGGCAGTTGGACCTGCATCTTTTTTGATACCGGGAAAAAGGCCTGCTCGATTTATAATGACCGGCCGGTGGAATGCCGTGCGCTTAAATGCTGGGATACCGATGCGCTCGAGCAAATTTACGATCGCAACCGGCTGACCCGCAAAGATCTTATATTACAGGTCAAAGGTCTGTGGGATTTGATAGAGGACCATCAGGCACGCTGCGATTACGAGAAAATTAAAAATTTTATCAAAGATCTTGATGGCCGTAAAAAAGACGGGGCTCAGCGAAAACTTCTTGAGATTATCCGATATGATACTGAAGTTCGTAAACTGGTTGTCGCCCAGGGCGGGCTGGATCCGGCCATGCTAGATTTTATTTTTGGACGGCCGTTGACGAAACCGCTCCAAAATTACGGGATAAAGGTTCGGCAGGAGGGGGGAAAAACGTTCATTCATCTCCTGCTTCACCCCAGACAGACTGGCCGTATTTAATGTACCCGAGTACATTGTTGAGCCGTGGGTCCCGGTTAGCCTCAACAGGGATGATATTTCCAGTGATCTGGGGTCGTAGGTATTGGGCCAGGTCTCTGCTCCCGCCGCCGGTTAAGATGATGGCATCGATGTCCCAGTCATCCGCCCATAGCCGATCGATGTCGTTGGCAATGGAAGCAGCCAGTTGAGAGTATACCTGATCTCTAATTTTAACAAAGTTGACTCCGCTGCCCCGTATTTTGATGGAGCCGGTTTCGGCGGCATTATACAGGCGGTATAACTCAACACTGACACCGCACTTTTCCCGCAGCTTGTTGGCGATTACACTGAATCCTTTGGCAATGCCGGTTTCCATGGTCCGGCTCCCACGGTCAATGTACCTCAGACGGTCTAAAATGGTAAAATCCGTTGTGCGAAATCCGATGTCGACAACACCGACCTTTTGATTGGAAAGGGTCTTATTTACTATTTTACCATTATCGTCCATGAGCAAATTTAAAACGCTGCCCAGGGGTTGCGGCAGCATACGCATCTTATTGATATGCAGTTCTTTGGTAGTTTCCTCGCCATTTTGAGAGTGATAGGTTACTCTGTGATGACCGGTCAGCAGTTCATTGAACCGCTCGTGGTTCTGCTTGAAAAAGCCGATGGGAAGCCCTGAAACCACATTAATAGGGACATTGGCTCCGCCCTTGTCCAGGAACATACCGGCAACTGCCAACGTTAGGATTTTGACATAGTCTGTTATCAATTTTTCCTGATCCAGAGTGAAATGCAAAACACTTGATTGTTGCTCGGCCAGGTCTCCAATGAAATAGGATTTACCGTCGATGGTGACATGAATGTGGTCTGTGGGGGTGTCATCGCCGAAGTCTGCCCAGAATTGTATGTCGGCGTCTTCGCCAAAAATAGATTTGAAAATAAACGTATCTTTTCCATTGGTCGCTTTCGTAAATCCGAAACCGATGTCGATGCCGAGAACTTGCATGGTATATCCCTCCGTGTCAGGTGCTAATCGTTGAAATCATAATATAACCTAACTAGTGAAAAGTCAAAACAACATTGGTGCCGATTTATAGATGCTGGTCGCTGGCTACTGGTCGCTGGTCGCTGGCTACTGGTTGCTGGTACTGGTCACTGGTCCCTGGTCCCTGGCAATCAAAAGCTGTAAGGTAGAGGGTATAAGGTTAAAGGTGAAAGGCTGAGTGCTTAAGGCGCAAGGCGTAGGGCTAAAGACTAAAAAGACAAAATCCTTGGTCTTAAGCCATGTGCCTTATGCCTTGCGCCTTTAATTACATTCCGAAATCCCCAATCCGAAATCCGAAATCGGATGAATCCCCAATCCGAAATCCTAAATCGGATGAATCCTAAATCGGATGAAGCCCCAATCATTTCAGGGTCCAGTCAATTTGATATGAATCTTGAGTGATGGAAGCAATATGGTGTTCAAAATTGAAATGCTCGATCAGCCATTCCCTGCCTCTATAGCGAATTATTAAATGTCGATCATCGATGATCCGGGTAACCTGACATTTCAGAAGGTCTTTGAGGCCTGATCCGGAAGTCTTCACCAGGGCTTCTTTGGATGTCCAAAAACGGAAAAAGCTCAGCAATGATTTTTTTTCCGGGTTGGCCAGGGCCCATTCCCGGTCGCCGGCGGTTTTGGCAAACAGCCCCCGGGAACATTCGCGAATTCGCTCAATATCGATACCGATGGGAGTCGGCGCCACCACCCCGCCGACATATTGTGTTTTGTGGGTAATGGACCAGTAAATACCGTTAAAGGGCAGGGGGACACCGTTATCATCCTTTTCCAGCCTGTCAATTCTGATGCCGCTTATTTCGGCGGATTTTTCAAGTGCCAGGCGGGCATGGCGGCTGAGAAATTTGACCCGGTCCCTGGGTTTGTAATCCCCCACTTCTTCCGGCACGGCCAGTATTACGGGGTGAATGGTTTGATTTGGGATTTGGGATTTGGGATTTGGGATTTTATCCATGGCATCCAGCAGTTAAAAATTATCATTAACAGCAATAATCTCTTTGATAAGCACAAAACCGATGTGCCAGGAGATATTAATAAAACACTTCAATCTTAAAATAAGGCTATTTAAAAACGGATTTATTTCCGGTGTTAAAATATCCGCAATCCGCAATCCCAAATCCGCAATTCATAACTTCTTGCCTCTGATCTCTAACGCTTCCTGGTACACTTTGTTTTTTGAAAGGCCGTATTTTTGTGATATTTTTTGGGCCAGTCTGGAAACCGGTTCGTTTTTCGATTCCAATTCATTGCGGATTTCGTTTCTCACCGTTTCCCAATTCACGGTGTTGCCCTCCTCGCAACCGGATATCAATAAAGTACACTCTCCTTTAGTCTCGGAGCGACCTTCAAGGATTTCTAATATTTCCGACAGCCGACCCCTTATAAATTCTTCGTGGAGTTTGGTCATTTCTCTGCCCAGCATTCCATAACGATTTCCCATGGTGTCGATGATTTCTTTTAAAAGTGTCAGGATTCGTCTGGGAGATTCATAGAATATCAGCGTCCGGGGTTCTTGAGCAAGCTCACCCAACTGTTTCAACCGTTTCCCCTTTTTTTTGGACACAAAACCCGCAAAGGTGAACGCATCGGTCGGCAGCCCGGCAACGCTCAGCGCCGTGGCAGCAGCAGAAACACCTGGCACAGGAACGATGTTGACCTCATTTTTGGCTGCTGAGTTGATCAGGCGATAGCCGGGATCCGACACGGTTGGCGTTCCGGCGTTGGATACCAGGGCAATGGACGTCCCGTTTTTCAGTTTTTTGAGGATTTGGGGGGCTCGTTCATTTTCGTTGTGTTCATGATAAGAAATAAAGCTGCCTTTGATGCCATGCAGGTCCAAAAGCCTCCTGGTTTTGCGTGTATCTTCGGCAGCAATCAGATCGACATGGCCCAGGATATTGAGAGCCCTCAAGGTGATGTCATCCCTGTGGCCGATGGGCGTGGCGACAACATAAAGGGTGCCCGGACTGACGACCATAATGTTTTGTTTTGAATTTTTATCTTTCAAAACAATCCCCCTATTTGTTTTCCCCACAAAATTTTGGATTTTGGATTAAAGGAATTCTATCAATCTAATAAAAAATGATAGAGCGAAGCGATACAACAAATCCGAAATCTGAAATCCGAAATCTGAAATCTATAATTACCCATAGGCGAGTTCGAAAGCATTTTTTACAATTTCAATTTGAGGTTCATCCCGATTTGAAGTGACAGCAACGACATCAAACCTGGCCTTGGCATCAGTCTGCTTGGTTTTTTTTAGATATTGCAGGGCAACCATGGAGATCTTGCGTTGTTTTCGAGGCGTCACCGACCATTTCGGACTTCCATACCGAATCGATCTCCTTGATTTTACCTCTACAAAAACAATTATTTTCTTTTCTTTAGCGATGATATCGATTTCGCCCAGCTGAGTGCGATAATTTTTCTCCAGAATTTTATATCCGTTTTTCTGCAGATACCATGCGGCCAGGGATTCACCTTTTTCTCCGAATTTTTGACTTTTGTTCAGCATTATATGTACTCCTTGACCCCCTTAAAACTACGGCGATGAATCGGGCAGCAACCAAATTTTCGAATGGCTTCCTTGTGGGCCCTGGTCGGATAGCCTTTATGTTTGGGAAAATTGAACTGGGGATAGTAATGATGGTATTTTTGCATCAGGCGATCCCGGGAGACTTTGGCGATTATCGATGCCGCGGCGATGGAGATACTTAAAGCATCGCCCTTTGGTATCGGCTGCTGGGACAAATCAGAAGGTATTGGGAAGGTGCCGTCAATTAAAAGATGATCCGGTTGCGGAGCCAGATTCTTGACCGCCATGGCCATAGCCAGCAACGAGGCTTGCAAAATGTTGATTCGATCGATTACAACCGGATCCACAATACCGATACCGACTGAAACTGCCCGGGCATAGATTATAGCAAACAGACACTCTCTTTTTTTGGGCGACAGTTTTTTGGAGTCCGTTATAGCGGGATCATGAAAGGCAGTCGGTAGAATTACGGCAGCCGATACTACCGGGCCGGCCAGGGGACCCCGGCCGGCTTCATCAATGCCTGCGATTGCTTTGCAACCTTTTTGAGTGGCTTCTTTTTCGAAATACCACAAATCTGTCATCTGGTCTAGTTGAACCGCTTTTCTTTAATTCTGGCTGCCTTTCCTCTAAGTTTGCGCAGATAGTAGATTTTGGCACGTCGCACTCGGCCCCTGGTAATGATCTCGATTTTGTCAATGATCGGTGAGTGCGTCGGGAATATCCGTTCAACCCCAATGCCATATGAAACCTTGCGCACAGTGAAGGTCGCGTTCGTAGTGCCTTTACGCTTGCTGATGACCACACCTTGAAAGGCCTGAATTCGTTCTTTTTCACCTTCTTTTATTTTTACATTGACTTTGACCGTGTCACCCGGCTTAAAGTCAGGAAGATCCATGCGTAAACTTTCTCTTTCAATCTTTTTTATCTTTTCCATACGACCTCCAATATGTCTTTATCAATTTCAGTTTTTATTTTTTTTGAATTATTGTTCAATAAAATCCAAAAGGAGTATTGGAGTAATGGAGTGTTGGAGTATTGGGAATTTTTCATCACTCCAATACTCCATTACTCCATCACTCCCATTGGGCTATTTTTAACAGCCGGTAAATATTTACTTGATTTTACCTTCCAACCAGCCTGTCGAGTATGATCGCAGCCGCTGAGCGGACCGACAAATGGTTATAACTTGAAACCCCCGCTATCGGTTCCAGCACATAATCTGCTTTTGATATAAACGGTTCCGCCAGCCCCCAGGCGGTTCCAAAGACCAACAGGTGGGGCTGACCGTTTTTTATCACATTGCGAAATTCTTCGTAACCGATACTCCCTGGATACCTGCGAGCGCTGGTGACGACTGTTTCCGGATATTTGTTTTCAAGGTCCTTAATATCCTCCACAACATCAGCCAGAGAATCTGTGACTTTAATCGTTTCAAGGGCGCTGCGCCTGGCAGGATTGTAAGCGGCTCCGGCACCGCTGATCCAATGAGCGATAATCCTTTGGGCCAGCACCTGCTGATCTTTAAGTGGGGTAACCACGTAAAATGATTTTACCCCGTACGTTTTCGCTGCCCGTGATATATCGTGCAAGTCCAGGTTGGTGACGGCCGAAGCGATTATATCGCCGTTCTTATTTACCACCGGGTAGTGGGTCAACGCCACGTAAAGATTAAGCATATCACAGACTGATTTCGGATTTCGGAATTTGGATTTCGGATTTGTCACAAAGGAAGAAATCCGATTTTAATTTTTTAATTCTGCAAGATTTAATTTTTATTCTCTGTGCTGCCTGTCGTGAAAATCTAAAAGCTTTTCAATCACATGATGCCATTTATTTAGAATTTCGATCTCCTGCCGTTCCAGGGCCTTTTTTTGCAGTAGATCCGACCGTTTCAAAAGCGTGCGCATCAGAGATGATTCAAGCCGCCATTTTTCAATTTCCCGGTGATGGCCGGAAAGTAATACTTCCGGAACCTCCCGGCCTTCAAAAATTCGGGGGCGCGTATAATGCGCATGCTCCAGCAGGCCGTCTGAAAACGAATCCTTTTCGGCTGCCTGATCGCCGCCGAGCACACCGGGAATTAGCCGGGTGGCGGCATCAATAACAATCATGGCGGCCAGTTCACCCCCGGTGAGCACGTAGTCGCCGATTGATATTTCATAATCAACCAGGTCGTGACAAACTCGCTCATCAACACCTTCGTAGCGACCGCAAACCAGAATCAGCCCGTCACAGGATGCCAATTCCTGAGCCATCCTCTGATCGAAGACCCGTCCCTGGGGTGTTAGTAAAACAGTTTTTGCTTTCGGCACCGTTTGGGCAGCGGCCCGAATGGCGCCCGCCAGGGGCTCGGGTTTCATTACCATTCCGCTGCCTCCGCCGTAGGGCCTGTCGTCGGTAACCTGGTGTCGATCCCGGGCGTAATCTCTGATGTTAATGGTCGAAGTCAGAATCTTCTTTTCTTCGATCGCCTTGCGGATAATCCCGTGGGCCCAGAATGGGTCGAACATCTCCGGGAAAATCGTCAGCACAGTGAAAAACATAGTTTTTAGTTGAACAGTTGATAAGTTGACTGGTTGAATAGTGAAAGGATGAAATCATTTTACCCAATCAACGAATTAACTTATCAACTAATCAACCTATATTTTAAATCAGTCCTTCCGGTAAATCGACACGCATGCGTTTATGCTCAAGGTTGATTTCGACAACCACAGATTCGAGCGCCGGAATCAGCACTTCTTTCCTTTTATCTCTTACGACGTATACATCATTGCTTCCGGTCTGCATAATTGAGGCAATCCGGCCGAGATATTCTTCCTCGGTTGTGTAAACCTCAAGTCCGATCAATTCAAACCAGTAATAGGTATCCTCATCCAGTACCGGCAGTTCCGTCTCCGGGATGAACAGCTCAGCGCCGATAAGGGTTTCCGCCTGATCGCGATCGATTACGCCCTTAAACGAAATGAGCGGTGTCTTGGTGTGGGGTTTAACCCAAATTATTTCAATGCTTGTTTGCCGGCTCCGGCTGTCGCGAATAAGCAGCGTCCGGCCGGGATTGAACACCGACAAGGATTCCGCATACGAACGGAACTTGTTGGTGCCCTTCATGCCATGAACGCCAACGATCTTTCCGATGAGCACATAGCCTTTTTTTTCCACAGAATTATTCAACAATCTCCAGGACTGTCCGCTTTTTAATCTTGGCGGAAGCTGCACTCAGGATGGTTCGCATCGCCCTTGCCGTCCGGCCCTGTTTGCCGATTACTTTCCCGATATCATCTTTGGCCACTTTTAGCTCCAAAACGGAGGTCTGGTTCCCTTCTACCTCGTTCACGCTGACCTGCTCCGGATGGTCCACCAGAGCTTGAGCAATGTAATTGATCAGATCTTTCATGGTGCCATCTCCTTTGTTGCGGTTGGGAACAGAGGGCGATGAAACAATATATTATTTTGAAGCTTCCATAAAGCAGCTTCTAGCTGGCTGCAGCAAAAAAACCTTCCTTTTTTAAAAGGCTTCGGACCGTATCCGAGGGCTTGGCACCTTGATCCACCCAGTATTGAATTCTCTCAGTTTTCAAGGTCACCTTTGCCGGATCGATTAGAGGATCATAGGTACCGACATTTTCCAGGTATCTGCCGTCCCGGGGGCATTCGCCGTCGGCGACAACGATTCGATAAAAGGGCTTTTTCTTCGCGCCATGTCTGGCCAATCTGATTACAACTGCCATAGTTACGTTTCTCCTTCAAAACGGCAACATTCCCCGTTGCATTCCGTTCATGCCGCCTTTATTAAATTTCTTAAGCATTTTAAGCATTTGAGTATAATTTTTTAACAGCCGATTGATATCCTGTACCCGGGTTCCGCTTCCCCTGGCGATTCTTTTACGACGACTTCCGTTAATAATGGTGTGTTGTTGTCTTTCCCGGGGTGTCATTGAATTGATGATGGCCTCAATTCTGACAAATTCTTTTTCGTCCACATCCAGGTTTTTCATCTGTTTGAGTTTACCCATGCCGGGTATCATTTTTATAATATCGCCTATCGAACCCATCTTGCGGATCTGAACCATCTGATCGCGAAAGTCCTCGAGGGTAAACTGGCTTTTTCTGAGCTTCTTTTCGAGTTCGGCCGCCTTTTTCTCATCGATGGTATCCTGGGCTTTTTCGATTAACGTGAGAACATCGCCCATACCCAGAATGCTTGAGGCCAATCGGTCCGGATGAAACGGCTTGAGTTCGGTTAATTTTTCGCCGACCCCGATAAATTTGATCGGTTTGCCGGTAATCTCCTTTATGGAG
>Ga0209013_10004100_pt1 | contig 12815 bp, 11 predicted proteins | sample Cruoilmetagenom2_FD_187291 | JGI IMG/M metagenome (GOLD analysis project Ga0209013, IMG submission 187291) | Oil polluted marine microbial communities from Coal Oil Point, Santa Barbara, California, USA - Sample 2 (SPAdes) (version 2) | ecosystem: Environmental > Aquatic > Marine > Oil seeps ... | reverse complement strand
AAGCCCTGAATCACAATATTTCAGCGATTCAGGGCTTTAGTACAACTGGTGCCGAAGGAGAGATTCGAACTCTCACGACCGTGGGCCACTACCCCCTCAAGATAGCGTGTCTACCAGTTCCACCACTTCGGCACCTATTCCTAATCTCTGTTGCTACTCTGCTTTTGGAGCCTCCGCCGGCATTTCCGCCGGGGCTTGTGTCTGTGCAGTCGGTGCGGGAATGGTTATCGGGGTTTTGTCTGCAGCCGGTGCGGGTACGGTTGTCTGTTGAACCGGGAGGTCACTCATGACCGTGCCGGTACTCTTGTTTGCCGAGATGTAGGCCAGAGAAATAGAAGTACCCATGAACACGATGGCAGCAAAGGTAGTGATTTTGTTAAGCAGAGGTACTGCTCCTTCGGTCCCCATCAGGGACTGGCTGGATCCGCCGAATGTGGCACCGATATCCGCCCCCTTCCCGTGCTGCAGCAGCACGATAGCAATCAGAAACAGCGAAACAAGAACGTGTGTTATAATAAGCAGTGTTGTCATGAGAAATGAATAATCCGGTCAAAAGACTCAAATTTCAGTGCTGCGCCGCCCACGAGCGCTCCATCAATATCGGGCTGAGCCATGAGGCTGTCTACATTCTCAGGCTTAACCGAGCCACCATACAGTATTCTTATTTCATCGGCAACAGTTTTCTCATACAGGTCGGCAAGCACTCCGCGGATAAAGCTGTGTACTTCCTGTGCCTGTTCATTACTGGCCGTTTTACCGGTGCCTATTGCCCATACGGGTTCATAGGCTACCACTACTTGTTTCACCTGGTCGGCGCCCACCCCTTTGACACCATGGCAGAGCTGTTCTTCAACAACCTTGAAAGTATTTCCCTGTTCCCGTTCATCAAGAGTTTCTCCCACACAGAGTATGGGGGACAGGCCAAATTTCAGTGCTGCCAGCATGCGCTTGTTAATCATTTCATTATCCTCGCCGAAGATATGGCGTCGCTCAGAATGTCCCAGGATAACCATAGTTACTCCTGTGTCTATCAGCATAACAGGTGAAACCTCTCCGGTGAAGGCACCTTCTTGTTCCCAACCCACGTTTTGCGCCCCAACCTTAACCGGCGAACCGAAAACTGCCTTCACGACTGCTGTAAGCGCAGTACAGGCAGGGGCAATCATCACCTCGCGATCAGTCAGACCATCACTTGATGCGGCAACAGCTTGGGCCAGTTCAACAGCCTCAGCTATGGTAAGGTACATTTTCCAGTTTCCTGCAATCAGTGGTGTTCTTGCCATAGTTGTATCCTCTCGAGGGGTGATAAAAAACCGGGTTATTCTGCCAGCGCGACAACGCCGGGCAGTTCTTTGCCCTCCATGAGCATAAGAAACGCTCCGCCGCCGGTGGACATATATGAGATATTGTCTGCTTCCCCTGATTTCTTGACCGCAGCATTGGAATCACCGCCTCCGGTGATACTCAGGGCGTGCGATGAGGCCACGGCATGGGCGAGGGCCATTGTGCCACGGGAAAAGGCGTCCATCTCGAAGGCACCCATCGGCCCGTTCCAGATAATAGTCCGGGCATCGGCCAGGACCTCGGAAAAACAGATCACGGTCGCAGGCCCGACATCAAGGGCCATCCAGTTCTCCGGTATATCCTGAACGGTTACCTGCTTGTTTACAGCATCTGCCGCAAAGCGCTCCGCGGCAATGACATCCACGGGCAGGTAGACCTTCACTCCTTTTTCGGCGGCATCATTGAGCAGTTTGCGGGCACTGTCCAGCAGGTCATCTTCGACCTTGGATGCGCCGACACCAAAACCCTGACTTTTGAGAAAGGTGTTGGCCATGGCACCGCCGATGAGCATGCAGTCCACCTTGTCCAGCATATTCTCCAGGGCACCGAGCTTACTGGATACCTTGGCACCACCGACAATGGCCACCAGGGGACGGAAGGGAACGTCAATGGAGCGATGGAAATAATCCATCTCCTTCTGGAGCAGAAAACCTGCCGCCTTTTCAGGACAATAGTTCGGCACTCCGACCACCGAGGCGTGGGCGCGATGGGAGACAGCAAAGGCATTATTGATGTAGACATCAGCCAGTGCCGCCAGCTGACGGGCAAATTCCTGGTCATTGGCCTGCTCCTGGGCATGAAAGCGCAGGTTTTCCAGCAGTACCACGTCACCATTATTCATAGAACCGACTACGGATTCAGCCTCCGGGCCGACACAATCCGGGGCCAATCGTACAGGTTTATCCAGAATACCGGACAGGTAGTGAGCAACAGGACCAAGGGAATATTTTTCCACTCGTTGCCCCTTGGGGCGGCCCATATGCGAACAGAGAATGATCTTTGCACCCTGCTCCAGGGCATACTCAATAGTGGGCAGGACGGTGCGGATGCGCAAGTCATCAGTAATGCTTCCAGCCTCATTCATGGGTACGTTGAAATCTACCCGGATCAGCACTCGTTTTCCTGTAATGTCAAGATCCCGAATTGTCTTCATTCTCCCCCCTGTGATCCTGTCGTATCGTATTGCATCAAGACCGCGTTTTTCACCGCCTGACGATAATATTTCGGTCGAGTTCCAATGACTGTACAACCTTATTGTGCAGCAGGATTATTGGCTCTGTAAACTTCTTGAAAAAAGGTTTTCCTTTCCGGCCTGCCGGACACTTATACCAACAGATCTCGAGGTGCACAACAGCCTGGTCAAACCCCAATATTGCAAGCGGTTACACCATCCGTTCAGCCACCGACACGGTCAGATCACCAAGCATATTGGTATAGCTGCCCAGTTCATTGTCGTACCAACCATAGATAACCGCCTGGGTCACTGGAACCTCAAGCACCGGCGGTACCTGACCCGGCTCGAAATTACAGCTCTTCACATGGTCAAGGTTGACACTGATGGAGGCGGTTCTGGTGTGAGTTTCTGTGGACTCTATCACAGCCGCTGCCTCGGGCGTGCCGACAATATCTGAAGATACATTTTGCCCGGTCGAATACTCCAGATAGCGGGTGGATGCGGCGTAATCCCTGTAAATACCATTTACCAGGTCACGCTTAATAGGGTTTGCCAGGTCATCCTGCAGGTTAAGCACCAGTACAATCAGTGAACCTGTAGAGGTAGGTATTCGTACTGATTCCGCAATGAAACCGATGGACTTCATCTCAGGGATGACCAGAGCCAGGGCCTTGGCAGCACCGGTGGTTGTCAGGATGATATTGTTTAGTATAGAGCGGTTCTTGCGCAGATCGCTTGCCCCGGCAGCCGGCACACTGTCGAGGACCTTCTGACTTCCGGTGGCCGCATGCACGGTAACCATCGAGGCGGACAGCATACGATCGGCCCCGAAATGATCCATGAGCGGCTTGATCATATAGGAAAGACAGGTTGTTGTACAGGAGGCCGCCGAAATAATGGAGTGCTGATCAGGCTTATAATCGTCATCATTGATGCCCATAACCGTGGTAATAGCATCGTCGGGCATATCAAGCCCCTTGGATTTGATCTTAAAGGGTGCGGAGACCATGACCTTCTCGGCCCCGGCTTGAAGATGCCCCCGTACCGAACCCCATCCTTCCTCGGGATCGGCAGTGGGATCCTTGAACACACCGGTCGTGTCGGCAACAATACGAACACCGTTTTCCTGCCATTTGATGTCTTTGGGATTACGGGCAGTGCGCAGTACGGTTACAGGAATACCGTTAACGGTCATGGTCCCTGCGGCCTCATTTAAATTTTCAATGACCCGACCGCCTCTGTGGCCGTGCAGATAGGTGGAAAGCCTGCCGTAGGAGGAGTCTTTCTCAATGGTTGAGGCAATGTCTTCCAGGCCCGTTCCCACCTGGCGGCCCAGGTTGACAACGATTTCCGAAAAAAATTGCCTGGACACATGGTGCCAGAGCGAGAGTTTGCCGATCCTGCCAAGGCCGTTAAGTCCGAGTTTCATATTTTTTTATCTCCCTTTACGGTGAATTATTATCCGCCATGCCCGGGATGTTTCCGAGTGCGGTTCCTTGCGGCCCAATAATTTTGCAGGATTACGGGCCGAGCCGTCTGTGAAAACTCCAAATGGACATTTTCAGAAATAGAACTATTATAGTCGAAATCAGGTTCTGCTGAAAGATTAAACCGTTGACACCATGGAAAAATAGCTATGCAGCTCCCCCCGGTCCGACAATCAGGCACCTTAATTAAGCGCTATAAACGATTTCTTGCGGACATTGCGCTTGCAGACGGTACGGAATTAACCGTGCATTGCCCTAATTCCGGTTCCATGCGGGGGTGTTCAACACCGGGCAACCCGGTCATCATTTCAAAATCCGATAATCCAAAACGAAAATACGCCTGGACTCTGGAAATGGTTCAGGATAATGGGATTTGGATCGGAGTCAACACCGGGCTGACCAACAGGATTGTCCGTGAAGCACTGGAAAACGGAACTATTGACGATTTCGGCAGGATTGAATCCGTACAACCGGAAGTAAAGGTCTCCGACAAAAGCCGACTGGATTTCCTGGTGCAGACGCAGACAGGCCCTGTCTATATAGAGGTAAAAAACTGCTCACTCGTTGAAGAAAACACTGCCATGTTCCCAGATGCAGTCACAGTCCGCGGCACCAAGCACCTGCGGGAACTTGACCTGTTACGCAAGGGAGATAATGTCCGGGCGGCCGTGCTCTTTTGTATACAGCGTTCCGATGGCAGCTGTTTTCGTCCGGCCCGTGAAATTGATCCGGTCTATGCTGACACCCTGCATGAAGTTCAACAAAACGGTGTCCATGTCCTGGCCTACAGGGCAATGGTAAAACCGGACAGCGTAACCATTACCGGCAAACTGCCGCTCTGTGAGGAATCATCATGAAGACCAGACAAGCCAAAGCCGTTATTCTCCTCAGCGGCGGTCTTGACTCAACCACAGTGCTGGCCATTGCCCGCAGTCGGGGCTACCTGTGCTACTGTCTCAGTTTTCGTTACGGCCAGAAGCAGGATATTGAGCTTACGCGGGCGGCAACCGTGGCCGGGGTCATGCAGGCAGAACAGCATATGATCCTGCGGCTGGATCTGGACACCATTGGCGGATCGGCCCTGACCTCGGAAATTGAAGTGCCCAAGGATCGCGAGATCCATGAGATGGACCAGGAAATTCCGGTAACCTATGTGCCCGGTCGAAATATCATCTTCCTGTCCCACGCCCTGGCCTGGGCCGAGGTGATTGGCGCGGTTGATATCTTTCTGGGGATCAATGCGGTGGATTACAGCGGCTACCCGGACTGCCGGCCTGAATTCCTGCAGGCCTTTGAGCAGATGGCCAACCTGGGCACCAAAGCAGGCAGCACCGGCAAACCGTTTAAGCTGCATGCACCGCTCATTGAATTGACCAAGAAGGAAATAGTGGAGGTGGGGATAAAGCTGGGTGTTGACTACTCCCTCACCCACAGCTGCTACGATCCCCGGGGAGAACTTGCCTGCGGTCGCTGTGATGCCTGTATGCTCAGGTTAAAAGGTTTTGCAGAGGCAGGGTTGCAAGATCCGATACGGTACGTTGGCGATGACGAATAGGTTTTTTGTTATTCCCTCAACAGGCCCTGTATCCCTTCTTTTTTATCTGTAACGCTCTGGTGCAACACAATGGCTTTGCCGGTGTCTACTGCTTCATCGTAGGGCCGGCTGTAGATCCGAACTCCTCGGGCAGCGCATTTTTTAAGGCGTGGAAAGTTGAAGCTGACAAAATCCTGCAGTTTACTGTCCCCGCTTACTGCCAGGGCACCGGCAGTAGTCGCTTTCGACATGGCCTGTCCGTAGATGCCGTTCTTTTTTGTCTGACCTGCCAGTTTTTCTGCAAACCCGCGCAACAGGCCAAGGTAATAGCTGTTTTTGGCTGTTCGGCTGTTACCCTGGAATTTATGCCGGTTTTTCTGCCAGAGACCGGCCAGTTGTTGTTCAAGGAAGTGGTAACAGTGTTCGGCCACCGGTACGTTTTCAGCTCTTCCCAGCAGTTCAATGGTCTTACAGGAGCTGTTGGTCTGCGGGTTGTAGATTGCGGAACAGATTACCTGTACAAAAAAGTAATCACGCAGGATGGCACAGATTGCCCGTCGAAAGGAGGGAATCTGTTTGCTGCGGGTATTGATGGTGAGGCGTGTGCAGGCAGATGGATTTACGTCTGTTTCCGCGTCCAGATTGTGTCGGTGCAGGAGTTCAGTGGCCCGCTGCATGGCAAGGGCTGCCTCGTGTTCGTTTTCTGAACCTGCCAGGGCCAGCAGCTTGCTTATTCGGTTGATGATGCTGCGACCGGCAGCCGTCTGTCGATCCTCCGGTGCCTGCAACATCACGCCGGCCAGATCGCCGGACGAGCGGTTGTAGGGGGGCGGGACACCGAGCATCCGGCAGGCCTGCTGGAAATATGTATCATGACCGGCCCCGCGGCAGCCAAGGACTTCGCTGCATACCTGGTGGGCCATCTCATGTTTGAACACCATCAGCACCACCTCCCATGGGTGCTCCGTAATGAGGCGGCGGCTTATCCTGATTGTCCTCTGGGCGGGCAGCCAGCAGCCCAGCTGGTTTGCCGCATTCGACAGCTCAAGAACCGGTGGCTGCAGGTCAAGGCGGTACTGGAAACAGATGTCTGTAAATTCACGGACCAGCTGGTCAAGCCATAACCGCTGCAGCTTATCAATCATCGGCGCAGCCACAGCTTTCCTCTTCAGCCAGGCAGTATGGGCAGAGTGGTTGGCAGGTCAGCTCAGACCACACCATTGCAGCCGGGCCAAAGTCACAACCGCAGGCGGGACAGCTCATTTTGGTTTGGCTGTCAGTTGCTCTGTCATGTTTTTGACAGCTGTTCAATGGCCCGGATACGTTGTAAAATTGGAGGGTGAGAGTAGTTGATAAATACATTGAGCGGGTGCGGTGTCAGGTTGGAGAGATTATGGACACTGAGTTTTTTCAGGCCGCTGATCAACTCCTGGAGCTGTCCTGTGGTGGTCACGGCCCAGGCATCTGCTTCATACTCGTGCTTTCTTGAAAACAGGTTGAAAAAGATGGAGAGCAAGGTGGATACCGGTGCATAAAGAAAACCGAAAAAGATCAGACCTGCATAGATAGAGATGTGCTCCATGCCAAAGGCTGCAAAGAGTGGGCGGTTACCCAGAAACAGGGACATGATATAAAACATGATGCCCATCTGCAGGATGGACGCCCCCATCATTTTAAAAATATGTTTATGTTTGAAATGGCCCATTTCGTGGGCCAGTACGGCTACGATTTCACCGGTATTCAGTTTCTCCACCAGGGTGTCAAAAAAGACGATCCTGCGAAAGCGGCCAAAGCCGGTAAAGAAGGCATTGAGCCGAGTAGAACGTCTGGAGCCGTCCATGGTGTAGATACCCTTGATGGCAAATTGCTGGGCCTGTGCATAGTCGGTGATCGATTTTTTAAGTTCACCATCTTCAAGCGGAGTGAATTTGTTAAAGAGCGGCATGATCAGCACCGGGGCCAGGAACTGGATGATAAGGGTAAAGAGGGTAACGGCAAGCCAGCAGTAAAGCCAGGCCAGGTTGCCGGCAAACTGGAAAAACCAGAGTACGGCAGCCAGCAGGGGACCCCCGATACAGATAGCCAGGATCACGGCTTTTGCCAGGTCCAGGACAAAGGTCTTCAGCGTAGTCTTGTTAAAACCGAACCGCTCCTCAATGACAAAGGTGGAGTATACGGAAAAGGGCAGGCCGATAATGGCTGAGAGCAGGGCCAGTCCACCAGTGAACAGCAGACCGGTGGCGATGGAACCCTGGCCGAAACTGCGGGCCATCAGGTCTATCCGGTTAAAGCCGCCTGCCAGGATGAATACAATGGTAACGACCAGCATAAAGGTATCGTGGATTTGCGAAAAACGGGTCGTCACTCTGGTGTATTGTTGGGACTGACGGTATTTTTCCTGGTCAAAGACATTACTGAATTCAGGCGGCAGCTCAGGATCCAGGGCGCGTAGTTCCAGGATGGCAATGACCAGGTTCAGCAGGTAACCCAGAATGAGGACGGCCAGGATAAAGATGAGATACGGGTTCATGAACAGGATGTATTCAGGCTTGTTGAGATTATCTCCGCCAGCAGGCGAGGGGCAAAACAGTATATTACAGGATCTGGTCAGGAAATAGCAGGGAAGAGCAAAAAAAACAAGAATATCCGACGGCGCTGATTAATACCGGTGCAGAAAAGAGTTGATTTGGGGAATTATTCAGGTATATGCGAACGGAGTGAGACTCCGGATGAGTCTTGCTGAACAGTTACTGATTTGAAAAACATCCCCGGCAAGGAGGAGGTGGCCTTGCCGGGGAGCGGGGTGGTTGCCTGTTACTGAATATAGGCCAGTCCGACCTGATTGTTCTCCAGGTCCTGCCAGGCAACCTTGCAACGAAGATGAACAGGGTGCCATCCCTGAACATCGTCACTATCACGGGCAGGAGAGCAGGAAAGGTTCAGTTCGCTGCCTACCTGCAGAGGATTGGAGCCAGCCAGCAGCAGTCGCATACCATCTGTTCCGGCATCAAGAACCTGTGCCAGATGCGCCCGTCCCGTCGGTATTGTTCCCTCTGTGAGCAGAATGGGATAGTTGAGCTCGTATCTGTTGGTATTACGTCGTTCGCTGGAAAACATCTGCAATCTCCTGTCTGGTTAAATATTTCTGTAGTAAGATCCGATACTGAAAGTAAAAATGCAAAAGATATGCCAAAAAATCAATATTTAAATATTTTTATGTGAAAACAATAAGTTTAAATAGGTGTCAGGTTTGGGTAGAGGTGAAAAGAGGCGATGTAGTTGGAAAAGATGTCGAAAATATGACATACTCTTCCTCAGTAAGATATTAATAGAGATGATTAACTACTTTTTACTTTATGATGAGGTGTCAGGCTATGGACCAATCTGATGAACGTAGAAACTCGTTTCGTTTGCCGTTTACCTCAATGGTTACCTGCCATGTGGAGGTGATTAATAAGAAGTACCGCGGAACGTTGCGCGATATGAGCACAACCGGTTTTTTCATGGAGATCGGTGATTGTCCGCAGGTTTACTATAAATGCAATATCGAGATTATTCTTGAAGGTGAACATAGTCGTCTGGTGATTGACAATTTAAGGGGAAGCATAATACGCAATGATGAGGATGGCGTTGGGGTTCGTTTTGATGAACCGCTGGAATGGTTTTCCCTGGTACCGTTTTACTTTCATAAACTGCGGGAGCAGTTAGAGTAATCAGTAACGTCCGGAGGCATCGTCAACTTCATGGTTGGTCTGGGTCAGGGTGTAATCACCTGCCACCAACCTGTGTATATCCTGCAGGATCAGGTACAGAGACGGCACCAGAACCAGGGTGATGACGGTCGCAAAGAGGATGCCGAAGCCGAGCGAGATAGCCATGGGGATAAGAAACCTGGCCTGGCGGGAGGTCTCAAAGATCATCGGCAGGAGGCCGAAAAAAGTAGTCAGGGTGGTGAGCAGGATGGGCCTGAAGCGTGATACGGCAGCGTTAACCACCGCTGCATAGCCGTTGTGGCCAAGTACCTGTTTGCGGTTGGCAAGGTCAATGAGGACCAGCGAGTCGTTAACCACTACGCCGGATAGGGCCACAATGCCGAAAAAGGAGATCAGGCTCAGAGAATAGCCCATGATGAGGTGGCCCATGACGGCGCCGACAATACCAAAAGGGATGGCGGTCATGATGATTGCCGGCTGTACGTATGATCTGAAGACTACGGCCAGCAGCACGTAGACCAGCAGCAGGGCCGTTGCCATTCCCCTTGCCAGCGCCTGCATGGACTCTTTACGATCCTTTTGTTTGCCTCCGAAGCTGTAGGCCAGCCCGGGAAAACGGTCCTGCAACGCGGGAAGAATTTCATTTTTCAGCACAGCAACCACCTGGTCTGCCTGACTGGGCGGGGTGACGTCGGCGGTTACCTGGAGGATCCTGCGGCCGTTTCGGCGTTCAATTTCGGTATAGGCCCTGCCCCGGTCTATGGAGGCAACGGCAGCCAGGGGAACTTCACCGCCGGACGGGATTCGGATCATCATGGTCTCAAGAGTGTGGAGCGATCTCCGTTCCTGTTCCGGCAGTCTGACCATGATCTTTATTTCGTTGCGACCACGCAGCTGGCGGGTAATCTCATAGCCGTAAAAAGCGGATCGAATCTGGCGGGCCACGGTCTCCGGGCTTAAGCCCAGGCGGTATCCTGTAGGCAGCAGTTGGAAGTCAACCTGCTGCTTACCCCTGGCAAAGCCGTCATCAATATCCGTGACCGTTGCAAAGGAGGTCAGGGCTGCGGCCAGTTCGCTGCTCGCCTGCTCAAGCATTGCGTCGCTTTTATGTTCCAGTTCCACTGTCAGGGTCGCGCCTGATCCGGGGCCGCCGGAGTTGGCTTTGAAACGGATTGAATCAAGACCGGGAACCGGTCCGGTCGTCCGTCGCCAACTCTTGACGAAATCGGCCGTAGACAGTGGCCGGATATCCGGCGGTGTCAGGTAGACCTTGATCCAGCCAGTGTTATCAACGATCTCGGACAGGATGCCGCGGACCTGCTGATCACCGCCGTTTTTTTGACTGACTGTTTCCGCTGCCGACAGCAATTGCTGCCTTACCTCTCTGGTTTTCTCCAGCGGAACACCAACAGGCAGGGTGAAACTGACGTAAGCCCTGTCTGATTCAATGCGGGGAAACATGGTCATGCCCATACGGCCGCTTTTGACATAGGCCCCGGTGATCATCAGCAGGACGATGCCGGACGCCACGGTGATATACCGGTAGCGCAGACAGAAAATGAGCATGGGGGTAAATACCTGCTGGATAAGCCGGCGAATGGCAAGGCTCATCTTTTCCTGCCAGCCGGAGATTGTGGTGGCGATCCTGCCACGCAACGGTTTCTGGTGACCAAGGTGGGCGGGCAGAACAAAAAGCGCTTCAATAAGCGAGATAAAAAATACGACGACCACTACCAGTGGAATGGAGCGAAATACTTTGCCCATTACTCCGGGCACGAAGTAGAGGGGCATGAAGGTAATGATATTGGTGAGCACGGAAAAGGTTACCGGTACGGCCATTTCCCGCACGCCGATGATAGCCGCCTTTAGGCTGGAAACCCCCTGCTGTTTAAGGCTGTACACGTTTTCACCGATGATGATGGTATCATCCACCACAATGCCAAGCGAGACGATAAAGGCAAAAAGCGAAACCATGTTGATGGACACGTTTAACATGGGCAGGAAGAGCAGTGCGCCTAAAAAGGAAACCGGGATACCCATGGTCACCCAGAAGGCCAGGCGCGGCTCCAGGAAAATGCCCAGCAGAAGAAAGACCAGAATCAAGCCCAGGTAGCCGTTTTTGAGCAGCAGGTGCAGTCGCTGTTTATAGATCTCAGAGCGGTCATTTACAGCTGCTACCTCTATTCCTTCAGGCAGCACTGCCTGTAATCTCGTGATATGTCTGCGTACGGCGTCGGCAATTTCAATGGGCCCCTGGTTACCCACCCGGAATACCTCCACGCCGATGGCTGGTTTATGGTTATAGCTGAGTTCCCGGTCTGTTTCCTGGAAGCCGTCAGTGATAACACCAATATCCTGCAGCAGGATCGGGGTTCCATCAGCCGTGGTCAGCACAGGCAGGCTGCCGAATTCATGGCCGAGATCCCGCCGTTCTTTCATTCGCAACTGCACCTGGCCGCCTGGCGCTTTGATGATTCCGCCGGGCAGGTTTAGCGAGGCCTGGCGGATACGGGCGGCTATGTCCTGCAGGCTGAGATCGTAGCTGCGCAGGATGTCCTGGGAGATATTAATTGAGATCTCAAGAGGACGGGTCCCTAACAGCTCAACCTGTGAGATGACCTGGTCCTGGAGCAGCTGGTCGCGCACCATTTCCGCATTGTCGCGTAAAATATTACGGGAGAGATCGCCAAACAGGATCAGGGTGATCACGGACCTTCGCCTGACCGGCACCGTCACGGATGGTTCTTCCGCATCAACGGGAAACGAGGTGATTCGGTCCACCTCGTTCTTGATATCCAGAGCCAATTGCTGCAGGTCCATGTCCAGCATCGCCTCCACCCGGACAGTTCCACTGCTCTCGACAGCGGAACTTGTGACCTCCTTGATCCCCTCCAGTGATGAAATAGCCTCTTCCACCGGCAGAATGATCCCTTCGGCCACCTCTTCGGGGCTGGCTCCGGGGTAGGCTACCCGGATGATCACCTCATCCAGATCAAATTCGGGAAAAACCTCCTGCTTGATCTGGCTGGACCAGTACAGGCCGCCTAAAAGAAAAAAGAGCATCAGGATGTTGGCGGCCACCGGATTAGCAGCCATCCAGCCCATGGGGCCGTTTTTTCCGGTGAGATCGGCCGGCTTCATGGTGCGGCCTGTCCCGCGGCAGGATTTTTACCCATTGCCGGGGAGAGCTCCATCCCGGCAATGGGGGCCGACACAGGTGAGACAATCAGCCGTTCTCCATTATTTAAGCCTGCTGTAATATAGGCAAGATCAGTGTCCATGCGCATCACGGTAACCGGTCGGATTTCCAGCCTGTTCTCCGGATCTGCCAGCAGTACAGTGTGATCAGGCTGGACAGTGGTGCGTGGTATTGCAAAACATGCACCAATGGTTTTGCCGGGCAGCAGGACTTTGATCATGGAACCGAGCAACAGGGGATTTTCAAGATTTTGCAGCAGTGGATTTTTTACTGAGACTAGCAGCCTGGCCATGAGGCCCTGGGGATCAACATCGGGCAGCAGTCGGGGAATGGTCCCCTGCCACTGTTGGTCACCTCGTCTGGG
>Ga0209013_10004099_pt1 | contig 12816 bp, 11 predicted proteins | sample Cruoilmetagenom2_FD_187291 | JGI IMG/M metagenome (GOLD analysis project Ga0209013, IMG submission 187291) | Oil polluted marine microbial communities from Coal Oil Point, Santa Barbara, California, USA - Sample 2 (SPAdes) (version 2) | ecosystem: Environmental > Aquatic > Marine > Oil seeps ... | reverse complement strand
TCTGTGCTGGGCTTGCTTGCTCTCACGAGAAAATTACTATTTTTAGAGGCTCACAACAGTAATTGTTAGATTTATTTGGAAATAACCCATGGGAAGATCGCTGGTCATTGTTGAGTCACCTGCAAAAGCCAAAACAATAAATAAATATCTTGGTAAAGAATTTATTGTTAAATCAAGTGTTGGCCATGTCAGGGATCTACCTGTTAGTGGGGGTAATAAAAAGCCGGTAGACCCGAAAGAGAGGGCGCGACAGGCCGCCATTACCCGTAAAATGCCACCCGCAAAGCGTGAAATTCACAAAAAGAAAAAAGCTCAAAAGGCATTGATCTCCAGGATGGGCATAGACCCGGACAAAAGCTGGAAAGCCAGTTACGAAATTCTTCCCGGTAAAGAAAAGGTAGTTGCAGAATTACAGAAGCTGGCTGAAGACGCAGATATAGTTTACCTCGCGACTGACCTTGACAGAGAAGGAGAGGCCATTGCCTGGCATTTGCGAGAAGTAATCGGCGGGGATAACAAACGCTTTAAAAGAGTGGTTTTTAATGAAATCACCAAGTCAGCTATCCAGGAAGCGTTTGAAAATCCCGGCAGACTCGATATGAGCAGGGTAAATGCCCAGCAAGCCAGGCGATTTCTGGATCGGGTTGTTGGTTTTATGGTGTCACCCTTGTTGTGGGCCAAGGTGGCCCGAGGTTTGTCTGCAGGGCGAGTACAGTCCGTTGCTGTGCGTTTGATAGTAGAACGTGAAAAAGAGATTCAGGCCTTTATACCTGAAGAATTTTGGGAAGTGCAGGCACACACCTTTACCAAAGGTGCTGATCCTCTGCTATTGCAAGTGACTAAGCAAGCAGGTAAAAGTTTTCGACCTGGCAGTAAAGAAACTACCGACGCTGCCCTTGTATTATTAAAAAAAGCAGACTTTATCGTCTCGGTTCGAGATGATAAACCTACAAAAACCAGACCTTCCGCGCCTTATATTACGTCCACGCTTCAGCAAGCAGCCAGTACGCGTTTGGGTTTTAGTGTTAAAAAAACCATGATGCTGGCTCAACGTCTGTATGAAGGTGGCTACATAACCTATATGCGAACCGATTCAACCAATTTGAGCAAGGACGCTATTGCGACTTGTCGAGAATTTATTGAAGAAAAGTACGGGAAAAAATATGTACCAGAGCAAGCCCCGAACTACAGCAGCAAGCAGGGCGCTCAGGAGGCCCATGAAGCGATACGGCCATCCGATGTCAACATCTCGTCCACTCAGTTAAAGAATGTGGATCGCGATGCTGAGAGGCTTTATGAATTAATCTGGCGACAGTTTGTAGCATGTCAAATGCCACCGGCTGAATACCTGAGTTCAAGCATCGTGGTGACTGCCGATGATTTTGAGTGCCGTACTCGTGGCAGAATTCTTGTTTTTGATGGTTTTACCCGAGCCCAGCCTCCTGCCGGAAAAAGTAATAAAGAAAATGTAGTGCTGCCCGATGTTAAAGTTGGTGAGGTACTCAAGTTAGATAAACTAGACCCCACCCAGCATTTCACCAAACCAACGGCTCGGTTCAATGAGGCGTCCCTGGTTAAGGAATTGGAAAAGCAGGGCATTGGCAGACCTTCAACTTATGCCTCAATTATATCTACTATTCAGGACCGAGGTTACGCCAGACTCGAAAGCAAACGATTTCATGCTGAAAAAATGGGCTCCATTGTCACAGAAAGGTTAGTCGAAAATTTCGATGATTTAATGGATTACGGCTTCACCGCCGAAATGGAGCAGACACTTGATAAAATTGCTGATTCAGAACTGGAGTGGAAGAAAGTTCTGGATGATTTTTACATTACTTTTACCAAAAAATTAGCCATAGCCCAACGAGAGAAAGGGGGGATGCGCCATAATGACCCCACAGACACCGACATACCATGTCCGAAGTGTGGACGACATATGCAAATACGCACAGCCAGTACGGGCGTCTTCCTGGGGTGCTCGGGATATGGTTTACCGCCCAAAGAGCGGTGTAAATCCACTGTAAACCTTATTTCAGGTGATGAGGCCGTTAGTGAAGATGAAGATGATGAAGCCGAGTCACGATTGTTGCGTACCAAAAGGCGCTGCAAAAAGTGCGGTACCGCTATGGATAACTACCTGATTGATGAAAGCAGAAAGCTTCATGTGTGCGGTAAAAATCCTGATTGTGATGGGTTTGAAGTTGAGCAAGGGCAGTTTAAAATTAAGGGGTATGAAGGGCCGATTGTAGAATGTGATAAATGCAAAGCCGATATGCAGTTAAAAACCGGCCGCTTTGGTAAATACTTTGGTTGCACAAATGAAGAGTGTAAAAATACCCGTAAGTTATTACGAAGCGGCGAAGCAGCACCACCAAAAGTTGATCCTATTGATATGCCACATCTTGAATGTGAAAAAACCCCGGATCATTTTGTTTTGCGTGATGGCGCAGCGGGAATTTTTCTGGCGGCCAGTCAATTTCCAAAACATAGAGAAACCCGAGCACCTACGGTTCTGGAGCTGGTAGAAGTAAAAGACCAGTTGGATAAAAAATATCGTTTCCTGGCCGATGCCCCAACCAAAGATCCAGATGGCAATAATGCTGTTGTTCGTTTCAGTCGTAAAACTAAAGAACAATATGTAATGACTGAGATTGATAAAAAAGCCACTGGCTGGAAGGCTTTTTATCAAAATAATAAGTGGGTTGAGCAAGAGGCTCCAAAAGCGAAAAAGGTTAGCGTAGCCAGGAAAAAGAAACCTGCAGCAAAAGCTAAGGCCAAGCCTAAGGCTAAAGCTAAGCCTAAAGCTAAGCCTAAAGCTAAAGCAAAAAAAACTAAAAGTGATACTTAATAAGCCAGAGAATTTTTAGGGGATGTATTAGGTGCTTTTGGGTTTGGAGGTGGGTGTTAATTCATGACTATAGAAACACAAAACCTTACCAATCAAAATTTGTATTTTGCAGGTGGGCAACTTGTAAAGTTGAAATCTGACAAAATTGATAGTCTGGCGTACCAGGCTCAGGTAATAAATTGTTTTAGTCATTTATATTTTTGTTATAGAGCTCTGGTAATGGAAATAGTCGATCAATTAAAAGTTGAACTACCAATACCTGTATTCAAACTGGATGGTTTTGTTGAGCAAATTGGCATACTTGAAGGGATGCTTGCTGAGCAAGATCGTTCTTCTCCTGAGTTGATGCGATTAAAGTATTTGGCTAAAGATACAGATAGTTGGTTGTATCTTTTGATCAGGCGCTTTGAGCAATCAGCTAATGGCGAGCTTGTTGAGCATACCCGGCATCAGGCTGGTAAACATAAAAGCAATAAATTACATCTGCTTGAAATAAAAGGATATAATGAATCCGCTAGTGACTTTTCAGGCTTTCCTGGAGAGTTGCAAACTATTCATCATGAGCTAAAAACTCTGATAGATGAAATACGTGATGGTCTTGTCGAGTGTTGAAAAAAATACAAGGCGTATCTATACTTGAATTAACATGATAAAGTCCGATTTACACTAACTAAAACAGGCGAATGAATATGTCATCATTGTTTGAAATAGTTGAAACTCAGGATGGTGAGATTGTTCTAAAAAGAGCTGACGATGATAGTGCACCTCTAATTAGAATAAATTTCTCAGAAGAAGCTCTTGATTATCTGGGCGATATGAAAAATGAGATTGGGCAGACCATGATCAGTGCCGGCGTTCAGGCCGTTGGTAATATTTATGATCAGGAAGGCGCTTTGTCCGACCAGGAGTCAAGCGTTATCCATTAATTTTTCCTGAAACCTCAATAAGGTTTCAGGATCTTCATCTTGTCCCCGACGTCACTTTTCAGTTATCAAAGTGAATAGGTTTCTGACCCCCTATAAAACACAGTCAAGATAACTAAAAATCCATTCCCCTTGTTTTCAGGCTATAATCAAAAAATACAGCAGAACCATTATAGTCCGCTTATTCAATTTAAATTAACTGCACATCTTTTTCGTACCCTACTACGTAAATACCTCGTTTTTTTAATCAAACAATGTAGTATTCCTCAATTACAATTCTTTTTGTCTATTTTTAAAATGGTTTAACATTGAAACAAGAATCTAAACAGTACTCTATATGTGTTTTAGGAGCTGGAAGTTTTGGTACGGCTCTGGCAAATATGCTTGCAGAAAACAATCAAAATGTTTGTTTATGGGCCCGGGATCCAAAGAAAGCTGAGAGGTTATCAAGCACAGGGCAGAATGATCAATATCTACCAGGTATAAAACTCAACTCATCGCTACGTTATGAAAGTGATATTGTTAAAGCTAGTCATAATGTAGATATAATATTTTTTGCAATACCCAGTAAAGCCTATCGGCCTACTTTAAAAACATTAAAAGACGAAATAAACTCCAAACAGATTCTGGTCAGTGCAGCAAAAGGCATAGAAACCGATACGTTCTTGTTAATGAGTGAAATTATTAAAGCTGAAACGGGCAGCAAAAATATCGGTGTTCTAAGCGGGCCTAACCTGGCAAAAGAAATAGTTGATAAAAAAATTACTGCATCCGTAATTGCCAGTGAAAATGATCGGGTTATCAGCGTGGTTCAGCATATATTGACCCTGCCGTATTTCCGTGTTTATAGTAATAAAGATCGGTATGGCGTGGAGCTTGCGGGAGCTTTGAAAAATATTTATGCCATTGCCGCTGGAATAGCAGCAGCGAAGGGCCTTGGTGATAATACAAAAAGCATGTTGATAACCCGGAGTTTGGCTGAAATGAGTCGAATGGCTGAAAAACTTGGGGGTAATCCACTCACGTTCCTTGGCCTGGCTGGAGTAGGTGATTTAATAGTTACCTGTTCATCACCCTTAAGTCGTAATTATCAATTTGGTTATAAAATGGGGCAGGGCTTAAAGCCTGGTGAGGCTGAAGAACAGCTGAATCAAACAGTTGAAGGTATCAATACAATACGAGTTGTGGCTACTAAAGCAAAAGAGCTAGGAGTGTACATGCCTTTAGCCAGTGGTTTAAACGCAATTCTTTTTGATGGTAAGGATATGGATTTGTTAATTTCCGGTTTGATGCTTGGTGAACATAACAAAGATGTTGAATTTGTTATTTAGGCTTACCCTTTTTACGGCCCAAATGATTATTCTTAAGCAATTTTGGAAAACCCATGAATATTTTGATAATGAGACACGGTGATGCAAATCGAAGTGCCCCCAGTGATGCCCAAAGGACATTAACAGATAAAGGAAAGCAAAACGTTTTAGATGTTGTCCAAAGTTTAAAAGCGGAAGGAATTGAAATTGAACGTCTGATTTCGAGCCCTTACACTCGTGCTCTTGAGACAGCAGGTATTGTGTCTGATGCTTTGGGACTTCAATCCAAAATTATTCAATGTTCGGATATTACACCAGACTCACCCCCTCATATCGCCATTAACAGCCTTGATAAGCTGCTTAAGCCCAACACCCTTATTGTCAGCCATTTACCTCTTGTCAGTTTGTTAATTGCTCAGCTCATTGGTGAGCATGGAAGCAACGGGGTTCCAATGACGACGTCTGCATGTGCCTGGCTCACTGGCGAAGTTTGGGCAGATGCGTGCCTTGAGCTAAAATCACTAAGGGATCCAGTTTCAATCTAATAAAATCCAGGCCTGAAAAGATATAATGAAAAGTCCAGTTACTCCATTGTTCGATACAAAGTTCGATACAAACCGCCTGTTGTTTGATTCAATCCATCCTGGAAAGTCCAGAAACATTCCTTTTCGTCTGTTTGTAATATTTTTGTTGTTAACCTTTAGCATAAATATCTGGGCTAGTGGTTCCAAAATAAGTAATTCAGAACTTGCTAATTCAGAGAAAGGAACTTTGTGGAAAGTAGAAAAAGCGAATCAGAAATCCAGTTATTTGCTGGGAACTGTACATGTCAGTGATCCAAGAATAATTAATTTCCGGCCAGAGCTGAATAATGTCCTTGCCAAAGTTTCAAGTATTAGCATTGAAGCCAAATTAGATATGGAAATGCAAATGGCTGTGGCAATGAAAATGTTTTCACCAGGATCAAATCTTGAAGCAGATATCGGACCTTTGTATTTTAAAAAAATTACCACAGAAATGCTGAAATATAACATGACGCCCGATATGGTGAGGCAACTAAAACCCTGGGCAGTAATGATGACCTTAAGTGTACCCGCCGATAATGACCCAGCGGCATTTATGGATGCATTGATTTATAAATATGCTCTTGAAAAAGGAAAAGACGTATACGGTTTGGAAACTTTGGATGAACAATTATCTATTTTTGACTCCATGACTCAGGAGAATCAAATAACACTGTTAAAGCAAACGGTTGACGAACTATCAAAAAGAGATGAACAACTGGAAGAAATGCTTCTGATTTATCTGGATAGTGACCTGGGCAGGCTTGCAGATATTAATGAATCCCATCTCAAAAAAATGGATAATGAAATACTTGAAAATCTAATGATAAAGCTTATTGATGGCAGAAATAAAATAATGCTTGGCAGAATGAATCCGAGGTTGTTAGAGGGTAACGCCCTGATCGCAGTGGGTGCTCTTCACCTGGTTGGCGAAAAGGGCCTTGTTAATTTGCTACGACAAAAAGGTTACACCCTTAGTCCGGTCTATTAGATCATTTTATTTGAAACGCTGTATTCAATAAGAGATGCGCAGTATGCAGTACGATGAAGTTATTCTTGATTCAAATGGCCTGGAACTGGCCGCAAAGTTATGGGGTTCTGAAAACGGTGAACCCATATTAGCCTTACATGGCTGGATGGATAATGCCAATTCCTTTGATTTGCTAGCACCCTTACTGGGCGATTACAGGATATGTGCCCTTGATCTGGCAGGTCATGGCCATAGTGAACACAGACCTTTGGGAGGCCATTACTATGTTACCGATTATGTGGCAGACGCCATTGGAGCGGTTAATGCCCTGGGTTGGGATGAATTCACGGTTCTAGGGCATTCCCTTGGGGCCAATGTGTCAACACTCATTGCGGGCACCATTCCTGAAAGAATAAAGAAAGCTATTCTCATAGAAGGCTTCGGTCCGCCTTCACGATCAGCACATCAGGGGCCTGATCAGTTAAAGCAGGCTATAATAAAAAACCAAAATTATAATCCCGATCGAACCATTGTTTATGATGATTTTAATACCCTGGTTCAAAAGCGGATGAACGGCGGTACAGTAGTGAATGAGCAGGCAGCCCGGATACTTTGTGAACGCGGAGCAAAGCAGGTTGAAGGCGGCTGGACCTGGTGCACAGATCCCCGATTGCGGCATCCATCACCCATACGCCTACCCGAAGCGGAAATCATAAAGTTTATTCAAAATATAAGCGCACCAAGCTGCTTAATCCTTGGTGAAAATGGGCTTCCGCTGCAATTAATGGGGCTTGATGAAAGAATAAAGCACCACCAGGCACTTACGATTGAGAAAGTACCGGGAAAACATCATTTGCATCTTGAAGGCGAAGCCGACGTTGTTGCGCAGATTATCCAGAAATTTTTGGAAGCCTAAAATTAAATTATGGCACCCTCAAGACCTTTCGTTTTGATATAGCTTATTTTTCAATATACTTACTAACATATTGAATTTAAAGGTTATTGTAAAAATTTAAATAGCCTGAAAATACCTTTTTAGAGCAAGAACTGGTGAATAGAGCACTTTTCGGTTAAAGTGCCTTTCGCTTATTGAACCGGAAAATCTGGTTGAATAACCTTCAAGTTGAAATAAAAGTATTAGATGGTGTGCAGTATGAATTCAATAGCCAAACAATCTCCTAATGGCGTATGTGTTGAAGAAAGAGAATTTACCGTTAATGGGCTTCGTTATGCGGCTAAAATCTGGGGTCCTGAAGATGGTAAGCCGGTTATTGCCCTTCATGGTTGGCTTGATAATGCCAATACCTACGATGTTATAGCACCCTTACTGCCATCTCTTAGAATATGTTCAGTGGATTTAGCTGGGCATGGGCACAGTGACCATCGACCGGGTTGGGGTCAATACTACTTTTTTGAATACGCTTATGACATTCTGGAAATTGCTGAGCTTTTGGGTTGGGATACCTTCAGTTTAATGGGGCATTCAATGGGTGCTCATATTTCGGTGATTGCTGCTGGAACAGAACCCGAAAAAATCGATCAACTCATGTTATTAGAGGGCTTTGGTACACCTAATAATTTTGCTCCGTCTATAGTCCCGGAAATGAATCGTAAAATGTATCATCGGACCAAAAGGCTTAGAACCAAGAGGGCACCCATTTATCCAAGTATTGATGCAATGGTGCAAGCCAGAGTATCGAGTTTTTTTAAAATAGAAGAAAAAGCAGCGCGTATTCTTACAGAGCGTTCCTGTATTGCCAAAGAAGATGGATTTACCTGGCGTATGGATCCTAAATTAAAGCTAATGTCACCGGTGATGATTAGCCATGAGCAATTTTGCGAATTTGTAAAAGAAGTAAGTGCTCCGACGTGCCTGATACTTGCCGATAAGGGAGTCCCGCATTCAAAGGAATTACTGGATGAGCGAATTCAAAGTCATAAAAATCTTAGAATAGAGCATCTACAAGGTGGTCACCACCTTCATCTTGAAGAACCTAGTCAGCAAGTAGCTGAAATAGTTGCAGATTTTTTCAATGTCCCAGTATTAAATGTAGCAAACTCTGAAGTATCCAAAGAGCTTACCATCTCTTAAACCTTCTAAATTTTCAAGAACTAAAAACATACAGCATTTTTAATACCTCAAAATCAATGAGTTGAAGAAGAGGATGCCAGCTTCTGGTTTGAATAGCATAATAATTAATCAGCTAACTAACATCCTGTATTTAACAAGTTTTGATGTCTTTGTTAGTGATGAGCTAGCTTTTTGTCTATTTGAGAGAAAAAAGCTAGCTAAGTTACAGAATGATAACATTATAAATGTCAGTAACATGGTATACTTTGAGGGTATTTAGCGCGTTTTAACATATTGCGAGATTGCTGATACGAGCGGTGCGTGTTCTGCCAACTGTAAAATGCTTTTACTAATTTTAGAAAATGTTTTAGTCAACATAGTATAAAAAGGGAAGTGACTTTTGTGCAAGGCCTTTTTGAATAAAATAGGAGTTTTAAATGTCTAGCGTATTAACTGAAAAAAATAGCCAATCTGTTGAGACAGATACATCTAGTGCCAATATCTATGGATTTCCATATTGGATTACCATGGGTGTTATTGCAGGTGTTATTCTCATTTTTGGTAGTTACCGAATGTATTTGAATGAGTATGCCTTTACGGTTGGGCTGGATTATTTTGAACCGGAATTCCAGACTTACTGGATGACTTTATTCTATATCCAGATACCTGTGTTAGTGACAATAGGCATCGCTGCCAATGCCTGGCTTTGGTTTACCCGAAACTCTGTTCAGGAAATATCTCCTGAAAAAGAATTAGGAGTCTACATGAAAGTGATGGCATTCTTACTTGCTTTTGGTATTGGTTTCGGAATAGTTTTTTCATTGTTTACTGAAGCGGATGCTGCCTGGCACCAGGTAACGATTCGGGATACGGATTTTACTCCAACCCACATTCTTTTATTCTATTTCCTGATTCCGGTAATGATTATTGCCTTATCCACCGGCTTTATGTGGCTGCATACACGCCTACCTGATTTCCGAAATCGTATTTCCTTGCCTTTCCTTATCTTGATTGTAGGCATTGCTCTAATGTTACCTAACGTAGGGTTTAATGAGTGGGGACACACTTTCTTTTATGCAGAAGAATTGTTTGCTGCTCCAATCCACTGGGGATTTGTGACTTTAGGCTGGGCATTTTTTGCCATTGCAGGCCTTTTGGTTCAATTCCTTGATCGACTCAGACTTCTTACTCGTGTGATAAGCGAGGAAAAAGCGGCTGAAGTTTCCTCATAAGTAAAGCAGGGCTAAGCTCCTGTTAGATTAAATTAGTTCTGAAAAAATCATGGATCGATTTTTTCAGAATCAACACCTCGCATAACATCCACATTAGGTAACTTTTTTAATTTCCAGATTTTCTCTCTGTTTTTATTATATTTCTCGATTCCTCTCCCAATAAACCAAGTTTTTATTTTGAGTTAATGTCTATTTGGTTTTTTAGTTCAGGCTTATATCTCTGTATAAAAAACACGCATTTATCTGAAAATATGAATCACTATCAAAAAATGCTCGTAACTCCTTAAAGCGCATATTGTTATGATCTTTATATCTATTCTATCCATGCGCATGCATTATTTATGTCAAAATAATATAAAGATAAATCCGATTTCACTATTAATCAGTATCATTCATAAAATTAATTGATTAGGATCAATAAGTGTTTTCGAAAGGGATGATTTGTGGCTGCCTGGTGTATTTATAAATGAAGTATATTTGCCAGCTTGTTGAACGGACTGGAATGAAAATAATAAATGAAACTTTCTAAAATTTAACGGTATTTTACTCAGAATATCGATAAGTTAAATACAGGGATTATATAGGAGATTTTAATGTCTAGTGTTCTTACTGAAAAAATGCCTGCTTCTGTAGAAGCTGACTCGTCTGATAAAAATCTTTATAAGTTACCAATCTGGCTTACAGCAATTGTTGTAGCGGCCGTAGCGCTTATTTTTGGAGGTTACCGAGCCTACCTGAATAAGTATGGCTTCGCATATGGCCTGGATTATTTTGAACCTGAATTTATGGAATACTGGATGATTTTATTATATATCCAGATGCCTTTAGTAATAGTTGTAGGCCTTGGTGCTAATGCTTACCTCTGGTTTACCAGAAATTCTGTTCAGGAAATGACGCCACAACAGGAATTGGGGGTCTATATGAAAGTACTAGCATTTCTATTGGCTTTTGCTATGTCTTTCGGAATAGTCTTTGGATTGTTTACTGAAGCAGACGCAGCCTGGCATCAGGTAACGATTCGTGATACGGATTTTACGCCCACCCATATTCTTTTGTTTTATTTTCTGGTGCCAGTGATGATTGCCTCATTGGTGACTGCTTTTGTATGGGTTCATACACGCTTGCCAGATTTCCGTAATCGTATTTCTCTGCCCCTACTGATGCTGGTTACCGGTATAGCTTTAATTATGCCCAATTTGGGCTTAAATGAGTGGGGTCACACTTTTTTCTATGCAGAAGAATTGTTTGCTGCACCAATACATTGGGGCTTTGTGAGTTTGGGTTGGGCTTTCTTTTGTATTGCCGGCCTTTTGGTTCAATTCCTGAATCGGCTTATGCTCCTTACTCGTGTGATAAGCGATCAAAATACGGCTGAGGTTTCTTCATAAGTAAAAGTTGAGTTTCGCCCCTGTTAGTTTAGATTTATCCTGAAAAAATCATGGAACGATTTTTTCAGGATTGATTTTTCAAATAACATTCTCGCCAGCACCTTTTTTAATTTTCTTGCTTTATTCCCCTTTGACCTTTCTTTTTTAGTCTTTCTAATATACCTTTTCATAGGCTTTCCTCTAAAGTTAGTGGAAAAGTTTCATTTGAACCCGTTTAATCATGGCGAATTTTCTGGATGGCTTATCCTTTATTAAAGAAACATGCACACTTTCTCCAGCACTTACTCGTGCAATTTAAAGATTTAATACAAATGGGATTTGATGTTTCTAAATTTCTAATTCTGATTTTTGTTTTACTTTCTCATTCTGGGTTACTAATCGCCGATGAAAATGCGAGAAATCTGGCTAAATCTGTGCTTACAGATTTCAATATAATCGAATTTGAAGACTCAAAAATAATTGCTAGTGAAATTGATGCTGAAGTTCTAAATCACCGACTGGCTTTGGGCTCAATCAGGAAAAAGCAAAGTATACTTCGACCAGAAATAGAAATTAAAGTATCTGGCCGTATTAGTCATTTAACTTTTGAAATCGACCGGCAATACGATCCACTGGAAGTGTATCAGTACTTTCATGAGCAATTGAAAAAGCCACCTTTTGAAATTTTATATCAATGCCATGCATCAGAATGTGGCAGCAATAACCATTGGGCTAATCGTATTTTCAAGCAAAGATTATTAAATGGACTGGAGCGGACTCAGCATTATAGTGTTGCTCGATTAGTTGATGATGAAGTTGGGCCTGTTCGCTACCTGGTTTTTTATCTGGTTCAAAGAGGTAATAAGCGTATTTATGTTCACTTTGATTTGCTTGAATCCGTAAATCAGGAAGAGGATCCTTTACTGGATAGTCAGTATTACTACGAGCAATTAAAGGCTTTAAAACGGGTTCGTATTCGAGATTTATTGATTACAGCTAACTTTGAAATTGATGAGAATAAGAGTAAAGCCGCGATTCAGAGTGTTCTTCATTTATTCCAGAATCATTCGGAATTAGATTTAGTCATTGTTGGGCACGTGAGTACTTCAGGAACCATAGATCAGAACCTTGAGAACTCAAAACATTTGGCCGAATATTTAAAAACCATACTTGAACAAGACGAATTGAAAACCGACTTACCCGCTTATGGTGTCGGATCTTTGGCACCCTCAATAGGGGAAGAGTTGAATTCTTCAGCCTGGCTAGAGTTAGTGATTGTGCCTTAAATTCCTGACACCTTACTACTTTTGTATCAGGGTTTCTTGCTAAACCTAAAAACCGCAGTTGGCCGGCCCAAACTGGAAGTTAACACTATTATAATAAGTTATTTTTAAATAGTGAGTTCTCACCTGTTGGGAGAGTCCTCCTCCTCACTCGATAGCACGCTTATTGAATTCCGCTAATTTCGCAAAAAAACTCGAAATAGCTGGCTAGAGCCTGCTTCGCGAAGCGGATAGGGTATTATTCACTTT
>Ga0209013_10004098_pt1 | contig 12825 bp, 9 predicted proteins | sample Cruoilmetagenom2_FD_187291 | JGI IMG/M metagenome (GOLD analysis project Ga0209013, IMG submission 187291) | Oil polluted marine microbial communities from Coal Oil Point, Santa Barbara, California, USA - Sample 2 (SPAdes) (version 2) | ecosystem: Environmental > Aquatic > Marine > Oil seeps ... | reverse complement strand
AGGGCGTTAGCCCGAGTTCTTGCAATTTAGCCAGGCGAGTCATGAATCCCAAAATTGCTTGCGGAGCGAGCAAAATCAGACTTTTTACGAGTTCATCAACCATTGGAATAGGTTCAAATGCGCAAAGAAATCACAGGAATTTTACTATTTTTTCTCGTTATTTTTACGCTGATCAGTCTTCTGTCCTACAGTCCGGCTGATCCTTCGATCAATAATGCCAGGGCAGCGGGTCAGATCCACAACTTTTTTGGTTTATTTGGCGCACATCTGGCGGGCATCCTCATCGGACTGTTCGGCCTCGGTGCTTTCTGGGTACCGATTCTACTACTTCTCACCAGTATCCATTTTTTCGGCAACCATTCCCGAAAGGCCATCATTTCGACCCTTGCCGGTGGCGTTATTCTGATGATCACCACGGGAAGTTTACTGGCACTCAAGCACAACCATATTGTTTTTCTTGGCAGTAAATTTTCTTCCGGCGGCCTCATCGGAATCCCTTTAAAATCATTTCTCGTAAAATATTCCAACATACTGGGCGGAGCCGTTATCCTGACACTTTTATGGATCATCGGCCTGATTCTGGCCACCGGTTTTTCTTTGATAAAGTTTGCCAAACGATGTTGGCAAACAGGTATTTTTTCAGTAGATCGACTGCGCACATTATTCATAAAATGGAAAGAGCAACGAAAAAAATCAAAAAAACGTTCCGGCACAAAAAAAGTTCAGAAAGTCCAGCAGGAACAGAAAATAAAAATCAAAACTCCAAAACCTCGGCCCATCAAGGAAACTCCGGCTCCACGGCAGGAAGTGTTTGATTTCATGCATGCCGGAAAAGGATTCCAGCTACCCTCCATCAATCTTTTAGACGATTTCGAGGAGGCACCCTCTTCCGCCGATGATGAAAATTTAAAGATGCAGTCGAAACTCCTTGAAAAAAAGCTCGAAGACTTTAATGTCAAAGGAAGGGTGGTTACCATATCCCCCGGCCCCATCATCACAACCTTTGAATATGAACCTGCTCCGGGGATTAAAATAAACAAAATCGTCAATCTTTCCGACGATCTTTCCCTGGCGCTCAGAGCCATAAGCATTAGAATTGTGGCCCCGATCCCTGGAAAAGCCGTCATCGGGATTGAACTCCCCAACGCCTCCAGGGAGATTGTAAGATTCAAAGGGGTTGTCGCTTCGAGTGGCTTTCAAAAATCGAAGTCCAAACTGACCATTTGTCTCGGCAGGGACATCATCGGAAACCCTGTCGTTGCAGAGCTCGACAAGATGCCGCATCTTCTCATTGCCGGCGCAACCGGAAGCGGCAAAAGCGTGGCCCTGAATGCCATGATCTGCAGCCTGCTCTACAAATCGACCCCTGATGATGTAAAACTGATTATGGTCGATCCCAAAAGAATCGAACTTTCCAATTACGACGGAATACCCCACCTCATTACGCCGGTGGTAACAGATATTAAAAAAGCCACCAATGCCCTCTTCTGGGCCGTACGTGAAATGGAGAGACGGTATGAACTTCTGTCTGAAAATAAAGCCAGACACATAAGACAATATAACCAGAAGATCGAAAAGGAGCGTCAGACCCCCGAAGGAAAGGACCTGGAGAAACTGCCGTATATCGTTGTTATCATCGATGAACTTGCCGATCTTATGCTGGCCGCATCAAGGAACGTGGAAGTCGCCTTGACACGCCTTGCCCAGATGGCCAGAGCCGCCGGCATCCATTTGATACTTGCCACCCAGCGGCCTTCAGTGGACGTGCTGACCGGGATCATCAAGGCCAATTTTCCCACCCGTCTTACCTTCCAGGTTTCTTCCAAGACCGATTCCAGAACCATCATCGATACGAACGGTGCTGAAAACCTATTAGGAAACGGGGACATGCTTTTTCTGCCGCCGGGCACCGCCAAGCTCCAGCGCATTCATGGGGCATACCTTTCAGAATTGGAGCTTGGAAGGATCATCGAATTTCTGAAGAAACAGGAAGCACCGGAATACGACAAGACCATCGTCAAAGCGCCGCCAAAGGAAACGGAAGATTCCGGTGAAAAAGAATATGACGAAAGATATGACGATGCCTTGGCACTCATTACAAAAAATGGACAGGCATCCATATCCATGATTCAGCGGCATTTGCGTATCGGCTATAATCGAGCGGCCCGTATTATCGAAATGATGGAGGAAGAAGGGATCGTGGGCCCCTCGGACGGTGCCAAACCGAGGACGGTCCTGGTAAAAGGGTATGAAGACATTCCTTAGCCTGTAACCTAAAAATGAAGCTTGATGAAACACTGTTAAATAACGTTAAAGGTTTTCTGGACCGTCAAGAGGGTAACGCCCTTTATGACATTGCAATAGAGGCCAGTCGTCGTGGTCCCTGTCTGGAAATCGGGAGTTACTGCGGAAAATCGACAATTTATTTGGGCTCAGCCTGCAGAAAAAATAACAGCATTCTATTCTCCATCGATCATCACCGAGGATCCGAAGAACAGCAGCCTGGAGAAGAATATTTCGATCCCGAGCTTTACGACCGAAAAACCCGCCGTGTGGACACATTTAAAGAATTTAGAAATACGATTGAAAAAGCCGGCCTCGAGGATACGGTCGTCCCCATGGTATGCAGGTCCGAACTCGCTGCACGTTTGTGGTCAACATCCCTCAGCCTGGTTTTTATTGACGGCGGTCATTCTTATGCGGCGGCATACACGGATTACAACGCGTGGGCCGGGCATATCATGCCCAATGGATATCTGATGATTCACGACATTTTTAAAAATCCTGAAAAGGGCGGTCAGGCACCGTATCATATTTACAAACTGGCGGTTGCATCCGGTCTTTTCAAAGAAGTTTCCATGATAAACACTTTGGGAGTCTTGAAACGCATGCCGTCCGGCGCCATCCCTGAAACGCTTCCCAAGCAGTAATTGCTCGACACAGTTAATTTTAAGAAATGACCGACTGCCAAAGAGCGTCCACAACCACAGTTCGGGTGCGCAACTTGAGTTGGTTAGTGTCCATCCACAATTGTAAAATGGGGACTGTGCGTGTACGTGTTCAGGGAGTGCGCTTTCCCGTGTAACGTTATTGGCGGAGTGGCTTCGTTATTTCAATGACTTAGCAGTGGGGGAGACCGCGGCTCCCGTATGTTTTTCGCGGGAGAACGCGGAGGGGGCAGGAATGCCACCGCTGCTAAGTCATTGAAATAACCAGACACGTAGACGTCAAAGTGAAGCGGGGGAGCGCACCCCCTGAACACGTACCTATGCATTTCCTCTTCATACAGGATCGTCTTTTGTCAGATAAACCACAATGCTCTTCCCCATGATCGGATTGAGCAGTCTGTCCAGAAAGCGTGTCATCAAAGGATGCTTCATGATATCCCATACCAGAAGACGGTGATACAGGTTTACGATCCGGGAATCTTCACGTTCCGGACCGACAAGGCACTTCAGCCACCAATACGGGGCATGGAGGCTGTGGGCATAATGGTGCCCGCATGGAATCAGGCATTCCCTTTCCAAAAGATCGAACAGCGCTTTCTTCTTATAGATACGGATATGTCCATTTTCGGTGTTGTGGTAATTGTGGGAAAGTGCCCAGCAGATTCGCTCGGGCAGATACTTTGGAACACTGACAACAAAGTTCTTACCCGGTTTCAAGACCCTAACGGCTTCAGAGACTGCGGTCTTCTCGTCATGAAGATGTTCAAGAATCTCCGAACAGATGACAAGGTCAAAATAATTGTCTCTGAACGGCAGGTGATATATGTCGGCAACAGAAACCTTGCACATCCCGCCGCCGTGTTCTCCGAGTCTTTCCTGGTTTTTAAGCCTGTTTTGTGCCTCAAAAACATCATCAAAGTTGATGTCCACCCCGACGGCAACGACGTTTCTGAACCTAAAAGCACCGCAGGTGTGGCGCCCGGTTCCGCATCCGATATCCAGGATACGGCAGCCGGGTGTTATGTTGAGCCGGTCAAAATCGATGGTAATCACGGATGGTCTCCCTGTACGCCGCAGCGGTCATTTCTGCCGCCTTTTTCCAGGAAAAGCGATGGTGAACCCGATTAAACCCGGCACGACCCATTTTTTCCGCCTGTTCAGGATTTTCGAGAAGTTGTGTGATAGCATTCACAAGTTCCCGGGAATTCGCAGGCGGGACCAGAACACCGGCATCCCCCACCACCTCGGGTAGGGCACCGCCGGTGGTGCTTACAACCGGAAGACCGCATGCCATCGCCTCGCCGGCAGGAAAACCGAACCCCTCGTATACGGACGGAACGATCGCCAAAGAAGCCCTGGCATATTGCTGAACAAAGGCTTCATTGTCGATCCGGCCTGTAAACGCAATTCGCTCTTTTATGCCCAAGTTTTTTATGAGTTTTTCAATATCACCATTTTTTTTTACGGTGCCGACAATAACGAGCCTGACGTCGAGGGTTTTGGAGATTTCAGCCACTGCTTCAAGGAGGTAGCGAAGCCCTTTTATCGGCGTATCCGAACTGCTGGTAACGATAATCCTCCCTTTTTCCCTTCTGATTTCAGAAACCGGATAAAAAAGGTCCGTATTGATGCCATTCATTATGACTTTGAATCGTTCCTGGGGAATCCCAAAATTTTTACTGATGTCGTTTTTTGCAGCTTGTGAAACGGTGATAATGTGGGAGAGGGTTCTGGCAACCCTTTTTTGCATACCGATAAAAGAATACCATCGCATCTGTTTCATCTTTTGCCAAAAAGACGGAGCCGTTCTTACGGCCAGATCCCGGTCAACGGTAATGGGATGGTGGATTGTGGCGATGGTGGGAATAAATTCTTTAATGGACTTTATGCTGTATGAAAGGCTCTGATTGTCATGAACGATATCGTATTTATGTCGTCTTTTCCTTAAAAATCGATACGCCCTGAGACCGAAAGTAAACGGTTCCGGGAATCCCATGGTGGAAACCCCCAGCCACTCCATAAGATTGATGGGATCTGAAAACTCTTTTAAAGAGGGCATCCTGAACAGATCATCCGGGTTATAAAGGTCGAGACCGGGAAGCTGAAACAGTTTTATATCTTTATCGAGCTGGGGGATAGGCGGCCCTGAAACCACCTCCACATGATGCCCCAAGTCTTTGAGCGCTCTGCTCAAATTATATATATAGACCCCCTGCCCGCCGCAGTGGGGATGGCTTCGATAGCTCAACAGGCAGACTCTCAATCGATCCGCCTTATCCCTTGACATTATAGCACCTCGTTTCTGCCAGCTTTTCCAACACCGCATCATATTGATCGATCAGTTTTTCCCAGGCAAAGCGACACATCGCTTCGGATAGATTTTGTCGTTTTACTTCAAATTGGGAAAAATTCAAGATAAGAAAGCACAGTTTCTCGATCAGTGCCGTCTGATCTTTATAGAGGAAATCATCATGGAAGGCCTTTGGAATGATTTCCGGGTATGACAGCCGGTCAGGCAACAGCGGGATACAGCCGTAACGAATCGCCTCAACCACTGAGATACCGAAATTTTCCTGATTTGCCGTACTGATTACGATATCTCCTTTCGCAAGCCATTCATGGTATTTTTCTTTGGATGCTTCATAGCCGTAGCAAACGATCCGGTTCTTAAGACGTTCTCTGGCTGCGATAAACGCTTTGGGGACCATCTGGAAGTTTTCTCCCAAAAGTGCAAGACGGAAATCCAAACCCCGTTCGAGTATGGCATCCAGCGCTTCGAAAAAAGCCGAAGGGTTTTTGTCAAATTCCCAGCGATGATTCCAGATGATCAATGGCGGCGCGTCGGTTTCGGAAACCAAACGGGGCAGCGGACGATCTCCAGCCGGAAAATTACATCCTGGATATAGGACCCCGCTCTTGCTGCGTATTTCTTGGGTCACCCACATGGGCCGGTATTCAGGCATCATTTTTAAAAATTCTGGAAGGCTCGAGAAAAATGCATCAAAGTGGGTCCGGGAATTAAAAAGAACCTTGTCGGCTGCAAGGGCTGTGGTGATGTCTGTGAAACCAAACTGAAAATCTCTGCTCTCACCGGGTGCCAATGGATAGGTCAATTGATTCTCATGAAAATAAACCAGGGAAGGCGGACAAAACCGACCCCATAGGGCCTTAAAATCCGACAGGCTCATAAGGTCGCTGGTAATCAATCCGTTGTAGTCTTTAAGAGAGGGAATTTTTTTCACAAAGTATAGAGCCGCCCCTCGCATCCGCCATTTCCAGAAACGGGCGGGCAGCGTGACAAGGTCGATTCTGTGCCGAGAGTGTGAAATAAGGCCCTGGGCAAAATCCCGATGTGATCCGCCGAAAAAAGGTTCCAGGAATAAAAATTTCAAATGATTCTCTGCCGGTTAAATCGGTTCATTCCCATTCAAGACTAAAAGCCAAACTGAAAAGAAAGACAAACACCTTTGTTCTTGACATCGGCCGAAAGGTTAATTTTCACATTGTCTTTTAATCGTTCTAAAAAAAGGCCGGTTTTTTTCCGGTTGTATTTATGAGCACTTGTTACGGCACCGTAGATGTTTCCGGCATAAAAACCCACTCCCACAAAAGCAAGAAGTCCCCCAAGTGCGGGATTCTCCGCATCGAAAGACTCATAGGCGGCGTATATGAGAGCACCATTGAGCAAAAAAGCGATCAGTGCATCCTGGTATCTTTCACAATAAAGATATCCGGCCCCGGGAATGACAGATAAAACCCCCGCCAGGTTCGGGTTCTTTTTTGGAATTAATTTTTCCTTGTCAAGTTCAGCAGCCAGTTTTTCAAGTCTGTATTTATCTTTATTTTTTACACTTATTTTTGAAAAGTATTGTCCGCCCTTTTCCCAGGATGCCATTTCAAGATAAATCCACCCGAGCCTGTAGTAGGCTTCATCCCTTACATCCCCATTGTTCGTGACCGTAATAAGATTGTTGAGATTGATGATGGCAGGATCGAAGGCCATAAGTTTCATGTCGGCTTCACTGATCTTAAAATACGATTTTATGGCATAGCCGGTATCCACATATTCATCGACCAATTTTTGAAATGAATCGACGGCCGCCTTGAAATCCCCTCCGAGGTAATACGACATGCCGGTTTGGTACATTGCCCGTTCCACCCGCTTATCCTCCGGAAAGAAATAGATAAACCGCTTGTATTCCATAACGGCCGTCGAATAATCGTGTTTGGAAAAAAGGTTCTCTGCATAATCGAACTGTTTGTCCGGCGTTATCATAACAGAAGGATTGCGGTCCGGTGGAGCTTCGAAGCCGGCAAAAGATTTTGAAAAGGGGATCAAAAGAAAAAATAGCGCAACGAGAGGGATCAGCTGAGAGCCAAAGCAAATGTATCGGATGCGCATAATAATTATTGCCGCCAGAAATCGTTATTGCTCACAGGGTCGTAGTTGCGCTTTTCACCGTTTATCCAGACCGGCGCCGATAATTTTGTCTCGTCTCTACCGCAACGCATCAGACGGTCACTGCACATGATCCAGCCGGTAAGGGAACCGTGTTTTTTGACGGCATCCATACAGTACTGGGAACATGTCGGATACATGGGGCAACGATCACCGTCGGCACCTGAAATGTAATCTCTATAAAACTTGAGAGGATAAAGGAGAGGACTCCCCTGTTTTTCTGAAGCCTCATGTAAACGTTTTGGATTGTCAGCAAGATTATTCTCCTGCCGGGCGAAGGCGCTGCTCCAAAACACGTTTAAAACTACACAACAAATGATGAAACCAAATCTTGTTTTCATAGGTTATTTTTTTCGAACTCGTAAAAAGTCTCTTGTGAGCGATATCTGAACGAACAAAACTGACTTTTTACGAAACCTTCATTTTTGGGTGACCCGGAAAACCTCTTCTATGGTAGATATACCATTTAACACCTTTTGTACACCGTCTTGGCGCAAAGTGACCATATTCAGATTCAAGGCCTCGTTTTTTATACTGTTGGAATCATGGGTCTTTAAAATAAGACTTTTTAAACGGTCATCCAACAGCATAATTTCAAAAATGCCTCTCCGTCCTTTGTAGCCGGTAAAAAAACAGTTTTCACATCCTATGGATTTGTAAATAGCAGCTTCCCGACATTGATCGGCGTAAATCCCGATGCTTTTCAATGCAACGTCATCGGGGGTGTAAGGCTCTCTGCAACTTTTACAAAGAACCCGGATCAGTCTCTGGGCAACAACCGCCAGGACCGATGATGAAATTAGAAAGGGTTCAACACCGATGTCTACAAGGCGGGTAATCGCGCTTGCAGAATCGTTGGTGTGGAGTGTGGAAAAAACAAGATGGCCTGTGAGTGCCGACTGAACCGCGATGTCTGCTGTCTCCCTATCCCGTATTTCACCGACCAGAATGACATCGGGATCCTGCCGGACAATCGACCTGAGTCCGCTGGCAAAGGTAAGGTCTATTTTCGGATTAACCTGTATTTGACTGATCCCTTCGATCTGATATTCAATGGGATCTTCAATGGTGATTATGTTGATATCCGGCGTATTGATGGACGAGAGGATTGCATACAGCGTCGTTGTTTTTCCACTGCCGGTGGGGCCGGTGACAAGGATAATACCATTCGGAGACTTGACAAGGTTTTCAAGGGTATCGAGTTTGTCCGATACAAGTCCGAGATCCGAAAGTGAAATCAAGGAAGCTGATTTATCCAGAAGCCTGAGCACCAGACGCTCTCCAAACGACGTCGGAATGGTAGATACCCGCACATCGATCTGCTGATTGCCGATTTTGACGTCCAGACGACCGTCCTGGGGAAGACGTTTTTCCGCAATGTTCATCTTCGCCATGACCTTGATTCTGGAAATCAGCGCCGGCTGGACCCATTTTGGAGGGGACAGCAGGTCATATAGAATACCGTCAACGCGATAGCGCACTTTGAAACTGTCCTGGTAGGGTTCAATGTGAATATCGCTGGCACGGGCTTTCACGGATTGTGAAATAATATGGTTCACAAGTTTTATGATCGGTGCATCACTGATGTCATCCAGCAGGTCCGCCTTTTCCTCGATCTCACTGATAATGGCACTGCCGTTTTCTTCCATATCCTGGACAAGCTGCTCGGCCGAGCCCCTGGAAAGATCATACGATATATTTATGGCAAATAGAATTGCCTCCTTTGTTGAAAGAACAAGCTTAACGTTATGGATGCCGAGAATCTTGAGAAGGTCATCGATGGGTTGAATACAGGCCGGATCGTTAACGGCGATGGCCGAATCCGAGTTGAAAAAATCTTCTTTTTTATGGTGTCGATCCTCGTCCTGCAATCTTTTGTCGGGATCGGAATCCGGATCTCCTTTTATCAAAGGAACCATGTTGTATTTTTTTAAAAATTGAATCGGAACATGGTCGGTAAAATCGGTTCTAAACTTTTCAAGGGGCAGTTCCGGCCAGAAAGGAATGTCGTATTGGATGCTTAAAGCTTCGAGAAGCTGTCTTTCGGTAATGATCTTTCTTGCTACGAGGGTTTCTCCGAAATCGCCGCCCTTTTCGGATTTAATGCTTTGGGCCTCTTTTAGATCTTCTTCTGAAACCTCGAAGGTGTCTTTGAGTATCTGGGTAAAATGTTTTTGCATGGTGGTTGAAGGGTTGAAGGAAGTTTCTATATTATTAAGTTATATTGAACGACGGCAGTTCTTATTTTTTGGATTCGGATCCGGTGCTGTCAGGTTGTTTTTCGTACATCTTGATTTTCCCTGCTTTGATCTGATCAACCTCATCCTGCTTGCTCTCCAACAGCGCCTGTGCTTCGGCAGGATTGTTGACGACAGTGGGCTGGATAAACACATAAAGATTGGTCTTTTCACTTCCCTTTGTCGTCGATTTGAACAGATACCCGAAAAAAGGAATGTCTCCCAGGCAGGGAACTTTGTATTCCACTACTGAAATGGTTTCATCGATCAACCCGCCGATGACAACGGTATTCCCGTCTTTTACAATCACCGTTGTGTCGATGCTGCGCTTTAATGTGGTCGGACGATCCGTCGAGGGAAGGCTGGTTGTGGTCTCATCGAGTTTGGTCAATTCCTGGGAAATATTGAGCTGAACCAGCCGATCCTTGCTGATTTGCGGCGTAATCTTTAAGGTTATTCCAACATCTTTGTACTCATAGGAAGCGTATGTCTCGACTCCGGTTTCGGCGGCCGACCGGGTCTGATAGGGAACGTTCTTGCCCACAATAATGACGGCCTCCTGATTGTCCATGGTCAAAAGCTGAGGGGTCGAGAGGATATGAACATCTTTATCCTTTTTATAGGCCCGTACCACTGCGGCGAGGTTGGGAAAGGTGATATCGCCGATGGTCACCGATTCGGTGATCACCCCCAGTGCAAAACCCTCCGGTGTTGGCAAGGTTACGACTGGCGGCGTTGGAAAAATAGCATCCGGCGTTTTAAAACCGCCGCCAACAGCCGCATCCTTTCCGCCGATGGTCGTCGTACCGCCCGCCTGCCATTCGACGCCCAGACTAAAATCCTTGTTCACGTCGACTTCCATGAGAAGGCATTCGATATAGACCATTGCCCTTGGAACATCCAATTTCTTAATGATCTCATCCAGGACCTGGTAATCCTCCTTCCCGGCCATGATAATCAGACTGTTGGTGGCTTTATCGGCGGTTAACTTGACTTTTTCCGAAATAAACGGAACTTTTCTTTCTTCGGGTGTCCCTGCCTTTTTTGTCGGCAGTTCCCGAAGGACCTTTGCCAGATCCTCGGCATTGGCATTTTCAAGATAATAGACATGGATCCTTCCTTTTCCTCTGGGCGTTTCCCGGTCGAGCATATCGATCAGTTTTATTATCCTTGAGGTCTCGACCTCGCTGGCCATTACAATAATCGTATTGGTCCGCTCATCCGCCACGAATTTGATCGTTGACAAATTCGGTGCTTTGGTTTTTCTCTTTTTCTGAAAAACAGAGTCGAGAATTTTCACAAATTTTGCGGCGTCGGCATATTCCAATGGAATTATGGATAGCTCCTGCCCCATGCCGGAAACATCGATGGCATTCAGGATTCGAATCAGCCGTTTTATATTGGAATATACATCGGTAACAATCAACATGTTCGTCGGAGGATAGGCCAGAATCACGCTGTTTTTGGAAACCAATGGCGCGAACAGTTTTTTAATTTCAGAAGAACTTGCGAATTTTAAAGATATCAATTGCGTAACGACTCGATCTTCAGGTGAGGCGGCTTCTTCTTTGAGCCGGGTTTCAATATTTTTTGATCGTGCATCCGGAGATGGAATGATTTTAGTGACTTCTCCGGCTTTTACGGTGGTAAACCCATGGACTTCCAGAACCGATTCAAAAACCCTGTAAGCTTCTTTTATGGAAATTCTGCTGGGTGAAATTATCGTCACTTTTCCCTTTACACGTTGATCGACAACAAAGTTCTCTGACGTCAATTCACTGATAAATTTTATAAAAACATTGATGTCGACATCGTTGAAATCTATGGAAATAAATCTTTCCGAGTCCTGACTTCTCTGGGCTGCTGTTTTATTTTTGGGCGAATCGAGAACCTTTCCGGAAGTTTCTGCCAGAGCATCAATGGATAGATGCACCGTCAAAATCATAACCGTTAAAATAAACAAGCATCTGATAACTTTTGAACCAAAGGCGTGTGATCTCATTTGTCGTCGATTATACCGTATGGTTGTGTTTAAACCCGATCTTCACATTTTAAAGATAAAAATCTAAAAACAAAATGAATTCGATGTGATACGAATTCATCAGAATTTATTTGAATATCGATTGTGGTAAACGAGCTTTTGATGATCTCGTAAAAAGTCATGAATTCAACGATAGATGGCTAAGTAAAAAGGTTCATATACAAGGTGTAGTTTTTTTCAGGAACGAGGCCATACATGTAGTATGCCGAGTGTCTGAAAAAATACACCAACGCAGTAGATGGCACTTTTTACGACGCCATTATTTTTAACATTTTTTATATTATCATACATTTATCACTTATTCAATATTATATTCAATGGTTTTCGGCCGGCCCCTTCGTTTTAACTCAAGCTGCACCTTGGAAGCCGATTGCAGGCTTTGATAAAATTTTAGGGCGTCATCCACGGATTCGATATTTTTTCCATCAACACCGATAATGATATCTCCGCTCTTTAATCCCATTTTATAAAAAATGGAGTTTGGCCTGACACCGGTCAAGCGAAGGCCGTCGGGCTTGCCATTTTGGAAATGCGGTTGTATCCTGACCTGCTTCATGAGGGTGTTGACATCTTGGAGGGCCGTATCTATCTGTGATCGTTTTATGGTTATATTTCGAGAACTCGATGCACTTTTTCTCTCGGGAGATCTGCCTGTTTTCGGCGCTTCTCGGACTTTCTCTATTCCGAGGATTTCATCCTTGCCGTTGACATTGAGCACAACCTTTTCTCTTAAAATCATTTTAAGGGTTGCATTTTGGATGGCATCTCCGATTTTGTATAGATTCTGGCGTCTTACAGCGGTATCTTCGATGACTGCATAGGCTTCTTTTTCGTCACCCGTAACGGTCCCCAGCAGTTTCAGCTTAAGATCCGTGGGGGTAAGGCTTTCGATGTCGAGTTTCTGGGGGCGGCCCCCGGTCCCTGTTTTGGTTTTGAATAGGTTGCGATCCATGATGGCTCTGTAATCCGACAATGGATGTCGAGTCGACGCTTCATTTGGAATCACATGCCTGGCTGCATCTTTGGAAGGCGGCGCATGATCAATCTTGGCGCCGGCAACTTTATAAAAGGCCTTAACCATAAAAAAAACAGCTGCTGTAATTAACAGAACATTCAATAGGGTAAGATATCGTTTCATAA
>Ga0209013_10004097_pt1 | contig 12832 bp, 6 predicted proteins | sample Cruoilmetagenom2_FD_187291 | JGI IMG/M metagenome (GOLD analysis project Ga0209013, IMG submission 187291) | Oil polluted marine microbial communities from Coal Oil Point, Santa Barbara, California, USA - Sample 2 (SPAdes) (version 2) | ecosystem: Environmental > Aquatic > Marine > Oil seeps ... | reverse complement strand
TCGGAGGACATGAACCCCTTCGGCACCCCCGGCTTCCTGTGGGCCAACAACAACGCCCGCGACCCCGAGGTCCGCAAGGAGTACGTGGCCCAGCCCGATGACCGCCCCTTCGACCTCATGTTCTCGCCCTGGAACAGGGACGTGGCTTTCAACGAGTTCTACCGGGAGAACAAAGGCAAGATCGACGCCAACGCCGGCGTCAGACTGTGGGCCTCGTCGCCCGTCAACCGCGCCCACGCCTGCGACGGCAAGATCACCACCACCGAAATGGCCAACGAGATGGTCTTTTTAGCGCATCACGGAAAGGTTACGCTGCGTGAAAAATTCCCCACCAAGGGTTGGCGTTACCTGCCCGACCTGCCCGGCGCGGTTCCCCATCTCAGCCTCGGCTATTCGGTGGTGAGCCCGGTCTTCGTCGCCGATCAGCTCGAGGCGGCGCGCCAACCGGCGACAAAAAAACAAGACGCTGATAAAGCCGAACTCGAGCTCGGTGACCTCGAGGACCGGTTCACTATCTCCAAGAAGGACCTCTGGCGCGGTACGGTCGAACCGGCTTCACCGGCCGAGAGCTGGTTCGTCAGCGCCACCGCCGCCTATTGGCGGATGCTCGACGGGCTCGACGACGACGATCCGGTGGAGGTGGCGGAGAAGCTGGCGAACCAGCTCGCCGCGATCGAAGCCCGTTACCTCTACACCACGTCGCGCGAGGAGGAGCTGGCCGCGGTCGACGCCCACCGTGCCTACGACCGATACGGCCCCTACCTGCTACCGCGTTTCAAGGGGACCATCGCCCTGCACCAGCTGCGGCTGCTGCTTGGCAACGACACCTTCTTCGAGGTCATGCGCACGACCCATGATCGGTTCGCGGGGAGCGAAATGACAACTGCCCAGTTCATTGAGGTCGCAGAGAAGGTCTCCGGCCAGGCGCTCTCGGCCTTCGTCGGCCAATGGCTCGAACGTCCGGGCTTGCCCGAGCTGCGCCCTGCGGCGGCGGTCGCCAAGGGCCGACGCGGTGGATGGGACCTGAAACTGACCGTGGAGCAGGGCGGCGCGCCTTACCATTTCGTGACCCACATCGAGGTTAACCTCGGGGTGGCCGCCGACGACGAACGCCTGCTGCGGCGGGTCGAGATTGTCGACGAGGAAGCCGTCAAACTCCACTTCGAAGAGCGCCCGACGCGGGTGGTCTTCGATGTGCTCCACGACATCCCGGTCGCGCACGGCAACTTCTACGAGTGGCGCAACTTCATCGACGAGTTCCACGACACCCTGATCGTCTACGGGACCGCGCGCCAGGTCGAGGCCAACCACACCATGGCGCGGCGGTGGCAGGAGCGGGTGGCAGACACCTACATCGAGATCCTGCCGCCGCTGGTCAAGGATGCCGAGCTCGACCCCGACCAGGCCGCCAACCACGACCTGATGGTGATGGGGACCCTCGACGACAACTATTTCTTCGACACTGTGCCCGACGACATTCCAGTACGGTTCGGGCGCGACCACTTCGAGTGGCAGGGAAAGAGCTTTGGCGAGCCCGACGACGGTTTGTTCCTCGTGCTGCCCAACCCCTATAACCCTGACCGGGTGATGTACGTGATCGCTTCAAACTCGGGGATGGAGCTTTTTCACATGACCGAAAAGTACCATCGGAGCATCCCTCAGTGGGCGCGCTTCAAGGGCGACGAGATCGTCGACAGCGGCTACTTCGATCGACCGAGCTTCGTGATCGAGCTTTCCGAGTAAGACCCGAGCCCGTGCCCGAGCCCGTGCCCGTGCCCGATTCTCAGAGCGCTTCTGTTACCGCCGGCCGCGGGCATGGCCCGCGGCTACGGTCGCGGCCGACGCCGGCTCCGAACGCGAGCGTTCCTCGCCGCCGCCGGACCGCAACCTCGCGCGCCGCGGCGGCGCGCCGGCGGTCTTTACTGACGTGAGCGTTGTTCAGATACTGGGATGCGCCTCAGGGGAATCCCCGCCCCCACCCCCCGCCCACCCGCCCTCGGAAAGCCCCGTCGGGCCGGGCCCACCGAGTCTTTCCGAGAGGTAGGAGTGTTTTTTAGGTGGCGATGCTGAGTTTGGAATTTCCTGCTCATATTGCAGGGTGGGGGTTGCCGCAGCGACTCAGGAAAGCGCATTCTGCGCGAGATTCAGCGGGGAGCCAGACACCTCCGAAACAACCCGCCGACGGGAGCGGATGTGGCCGCAGCCGAAAGGGCGCCAGTAACGCGCCCAAGCGCGGGTAACGCGCCTCGAGCTACCCGAACACCCCCGCCGCGTCGATAAATTCGAAATCCCTACCCGCGAGGCGCCTCCGGAGCTACCCGCCTGGCTGCGTATCTTCGGTGTCCCCGCCTTGAATGAGATCGGCGATTACTTCGGACAGCACGGCGTTGAACGCCTCCGGCTTCTCCATCATCAGGAAGTGGCCGACGCCGTCCATGGTGATGACATCGAAGTCCTGGTGGTAGGCGCGGTTGCCCTCCACGTTGGACGGCCACATCGTGGTGTTGATGCAGCGCACCGGGACCGCAGCCGGGACCGCCGCCATCCCAGCCGGCGCGTCGTAGTCGAAGTAGTTTCGCATGAATGTGACGGCGACCTCGGGCGGAACGGAGCACATATCGGTTTTCACCCGTTCGATCAGGGCGGGGTCCGAACCCTCAACGAACATGGAGGTGACGAAGTTTCCGCAGGTTCCAACGAAATCACTCTCCAGGGCAGCAATGAAGGGCGCCACCTGCTCGGGATCCCACTTGCTGTCGACATCCTGCAGAGTGTCCACTCCCACCACGCCGATGACCTTGTCGGGCATGAGTCGGGCGGCTTCGAGGGCGACCGGCCCGCCCATCGAGTGGCCCACGAGGATCACCTGATCGAGGCCGAGGTGGTCGACCACTGCCGCGACGTCGGCGCCGAGGGCGAGGAGGGGCCAGCCCTCTCGCTCCATCCCGGAGGATCCGTGACCTGGCAGATCAAGGGTCACGACCGTGAAATCCGCGCTCAGGGCATCGACCTGCGCGGGCCAGAATCCCTGATTACACATCCAGCCGTGGATGAAGACGAGCGCGGGCGTCCCGCTCCCGGTAACGTTGTAGACGATAGGCGCGCCGTCGGGCGCCGTGGCGACCCCCGGACCGGTGACATTTTGTGGCGCCGGCGGCGCCGGGGCCTCCTCTGAAACACCGCAGCCGACGACTGCAGCGAGCGTGACGAGCAGAAGAGCGATCTTCATGGCGGCATCCTCCTCGGATCGTGTCGGCTCAGTGTAGCGCAGCGAAACCGGCGCGTACGGCGGCCACCAGGACGATCACCGCGAAGAGGCGTTTGATGGCCACCGCCGACAGCCTCGTTTCGGCAATGTGGGCACCCACGAGCCCGCCGACAAGCACCGCTCCCGCCAGCGGCGCCGCGATCTGGAGGTCGATGGATCCACGCAGGCCGTGGGCTGCGAGGCCGACTGCCGACAGCGTGAGCACCGTGGCCGAGCTCATCGCGGCTGTCTCGCGCGGCCCGGTCCAACCGAGGAGCAGAACCAGGGGACCGAGGAAAACGCCGCCACCGATACCGAGAAACCCCGAGGCGAGCCCGATGAGCAGACCCGCCGGCACCGCCACCGCCCACAGCCGGACGGTGGATGGAGGTGTGGGGATGGTCTGAGCAGTCGCCGAACGCAGCATCGCCGCTCCAGCCGCGGCGAGCCCGACGGCGAGCACGCCGAGGAAGAGCCCGCGCGGCGCCACGATGAGGCCGCCGAGGAAGGCGGCGGGGATCGCCGGCAGGAGGAAGGGAAGAAAAAGGTGCCAACGCATGCGGCCGGCGACGCCGAAGCGCAGCAACGCAGCGCCTGTGACGACAACGTTGAGGGCGAGGGCTGTCGATGGCATTGCCTCGGTGGCGACACCGAAGAGGGTCATCAATGCCAGGTATCCGGTTCCTCCACCAAGGCCCACCGCCGCGTAGGCCGCCGCCACCAGGGCGCAGAGCGGAATCAGGAACAACAACGTGACCGTCGGCATCATTCGATTGTGTCACGGTCGTGCCAGGGCCGGTCTCCGTGCTCGAGGTATCGAAGAGCCCTTCCAATTTCAGCGAGACCTTTCTATCGGCACTCTGCCCGCGAGGAGGCCAGGCACGCCGCCATGACGTTGAGGACAACGTCATGCCGGGATGCCAGGCACCTCCGAACGAGCGCGCCCAATCGCGGGCAAGACGTTTCACCTCGCTCAGGCGTCTCCCCGCGCCGTCAACTCAAAACTAAAAACTCAAAACTAAAAACTCTCTCGTTCTTGCCGATATACTCTCTCAATGACTTCAACCGGCTTGAAAGCCCTGCTTCTCGACCTCGACGACACGCTGATCGACAACCCGATGGACACCTTCATCCCGGCGTACTTCCGCTCCCTCGAGGCGTTTGTGTCTGATGTCGTGGCACCCGGGCGGTTTATTGAAGAGCTTCTGAGCGCGACCCGCGCCATGGGCCGCAACGACGGCTCGGGCCCGAGTAACGAAGAGGTATTCGCCGCCGCCTTCTACCCGGCTCTGGGCGTGCCGAGGGAGGAGATGGAGCCGCTGCTCGAACGCTTCTACCGCGAGGCGTTTCCGAGTTTGCAGCCGCTCACCGGTCGGCGTCCGGCGGCGCCGCGGATCATCGAGTGGGCGCAGGGGCGCGGTCTCCAGGTGGTGATTGCCACCAACCCACTTTTCCCCCGCTCTGCCATCGAGCAGCGGATGGCCTGGGGCGGGGTGGGGGTGGATCGCTTCGAATACGAGCTCGTGACCTGCTACGAGAACAGTCACGCCACCAAGTCGAATCCGGCCTACTTTCGGGAGATCGTTGATTTCCTGGGACGGCGGCCCGGTGAGTGCCTTATGGTCGGCGACAACTGGGGGTGGGACGTGGCCTGCGCCGCCGAGGCCGGGATCCCCGGCTATTGGATCGCACCGGACGGGGAGCAGCCGCCGGAACCGGTGGTCGAGGCGGTGGGACGCGGTGACCTCGACACATTCCTCGAGACAGCGGAAAGCGGCCTCCTCGAGCAGAAGTGGACCGAGCGGCCGAGTCGGGAGCTCGCAGGATGAAGGCCGACGAGCTGCGCCGCCGTCTTTCTGAGCACGTGATCGTCACCGATGGCGCCATGGGGTCGGAGCTGTTGCAACGGCTGCCCGAGGGTTCGCGGCTCGATCTGGCAGCCCACGAGCACCCGCGCGAGGTACTCGACATCCACCTCGCCTATATCGAGGCGGGCGCCGAGCTCATCGAGACGGCCACCTTCGGGTGCTCCCGGCCGCGTCTCGAACGGGAGCGCGTCGGAGACCTCACCGAGACCGTCAATGCCGAGGCGGTGAAGATTGCTCGCGAGGCGCGTGAGGTGTCGGGGCGCGACGTGCTGATCGCGGGCTCCATCGCGCCCTTGGCCGGAGTACTCGACCTTGACGAGCCCGAGGGACGGGCGGTGATCCCGATGGCCCACGCCGAGCAGGCCGCTGCGATCGCCGGACGCGGGGCCGATCTCCTGATCCTGGAGACTTTTTTTCGGGTCGACGAGTTGGCCATCGCTGTTGCGGCGGTACGCAGCGTCACCGATCTGCCGCTGATCGGCATGATGACCTTTGCCCACGAGCGGCCGCCCCACCCTTACAAGGAGCAGGCGGAACATCTCGACGAGCTCGCCGAGCTCGATCTCGTAGCGGTGGGGGTGAACTGCGCTCCGGGCCCCATGGGGACAATCGAGATCCTGCGTCAGGTGACGCAGCTCCGGGTGCCCCTCGCGGCATCCCCCAACGCCGGGACCCTGGTGCGCCGCGAGGGGCGACTCCTGATGCCGCCGGCCACACCGAGCTATCTGGCGCAGTTTGTCCGTCAGGCGGTGGGACTTGGAGCGGCAGTGGTCGGCGGCTGCTGCGGTACCGGACCCGAGCACATCCATGCGATCGCTGAGGCGGTGCGGGACCTCTCCCCTCAGCCCCGAACGACAACAGTGGTGACCGTCACGGAGACCCTGCCCACCCCCGAGCCTGTGCGCCCGTCATCGGCCCTCGCCGCAAAGCTCGACCGGGGCCGGTTCGTCCGTCTGGTCCAGCTCGATCCGCCCAAGGGGACCAACGCGGACGCCCTGCTGGAAGCCTCGGCGGCCATCGCCGCCCACCCCGATGTTGATGGGGTCGACATCAATTCCAACCCGCTCGCGCGGCTGCGCATGGACCCGCTCTTCCTCGGTCAGCTCATCCAACAACGGTCGGGTCTCGAGGCCGTGCCCCACATCACCCCGCGCGATGCCAGCCTCATGGGCCTGCAGTCGCAGCTCCTCGGAGCCTGGCGGGGGGGCATCCGCAACCTGCTCGCCATCACCGGCGACCCGTCCCAGCTCGGCGACTACCCGGGCGTTCACGACGTCTACCACGCGGACATTTTCGAGTTGGTGCGAGCGCTGTCGCGGATGGCCGAGGGTTTCGACTGCGCAGGCAACCGGATCGGCGACCCGCCCGGTTTCCTGGTCGGTGTCGCTGTCAATCCAGCAGCGGACGATCCCGAGAAGGAGGCGGACCGGCTGCGGCGCAAGGTCGACAACGGGGCCCACTTCGCCATGAGCCAGGTGGGCTTCGACTGGCGGGCGTGGGATCGATTTGCAGAGCTTTTCGGCGGTCGCTTCCCGATTCCGACGTTGGCCGCGGTGTGGCCGTTGCGGTCCTCGAAGATGGCGCTGCGTCTCCACCACGAGGTGCCCGGCATCCTGGTGCCGGAAGACCTGCTTTCGGATCTCGACGTCGCCGGTGCCGACGCCGCCAAGGTGGGCTACGAACGGGCGGTACTGATGTTGCGCGAGGCGCCGGACCACGCTGCGGGCGTGTACCTGATCGCCCCGTTCAAGCAGCCACAGGCGATCCTGCCACTGATCGATGACGCGTAATCGAATTAGGAATTCGGAATTAGGAATTAGGAATTTCCGGCGCGAGGACCGGTCGAGTTGCTTGAGCCTGGTACTCGCGCTTGGGCGCGCTGACCGGAGGTGCCTGGCATCCTCTCGGGGAAAGCGACGAAAGAAGGTCGAGTCACCCGTCAGTAGCGCGACGCCGAAGCGAAGTAACTCAAAACTAAAAACTCAAAACTGGCAACAAAGTCATCCCATAGACTATTCTGAGCGCTGGAGTTGGCCGAGATGATCGATCAACAGCGTGAAGACCGCTTCGTGGCCGCCGGCACCGACCGGACGGGCGAGCTGCGCGAGATCATGGATCGGCGCATCCTGGTCCTTGACGGCGCCACCGGAACCATGCTGCAGGCGAAGGAGCTGGGGCCCGAGGACTTCGGCGGCGCCGATCTCGAGGGGTGCAACGAGGTCCTGGTGCGTACCCGGCCGGACGTGGTTCTCGATGTTCACCGGGCGTTTCTCTCAGCCGGCGCCGACCTCATCGAGACCGACACCTTCGGCGGGACCCCGCTGGTTCTCGCCGAGTACGGGCTCGAGAATGAGGCACGGGCGCTCAACCGGCGGGCCGCCGAGCTGGCGGTGGAAGCGGCAAAGGAGTTCTCAAGTGCCGACCGGCCCCGCTTCGTCGTCGGCTCCATAGGTCCAACGACCAGGGCCATCTCGGTCACCGCCGGCGTCAGTTTTTCAGAGCTGGTGTGGACCTTCGGCGAGCAGGTCCGTGGGCTGCTCGAGGGCGGCGCCGACGTACTCTTTATCGAGACCTGCCAGGACACCCGAAACGTGAAGGCCGCCCTGATTGCTGTGGAAAGGGCCTTTTCCGACGCAGGTGTGAGGCGGCCGGTGGTGGTGTCGGGAACCATCGAGACCTCGGGCACCATGCTCGGAGGACAAGCCGCCGACGCCTTCGTCGCCTCCATCGAGCACGCCGATCTGCTGGCGGTGGGGCTCAACTGCGCCACCGGTCCCGATCTGATGACCGATCACCTGCGAACCATCCACGAGCGGGCGCGGTGGGCCATTTCCTGTTTCCCCAACGCGGGCCTCCCGGACGAGGACGGCCGCTACCCGGAGACGCCCCAGAGTCTTGCCGCCGCGCTCGAGCGGTTTGTTGAATCAGGGTGGCTCAACATCGTGGGCGGCTGCTGCGGTACCACCGCCGACCACATCGCGGCCATCGCGCGGATGGTCGAGGGCCGTCGGCCGAGGCCAATCGGTCCGGGCCGCGAGCGGCGTGCGGTCTTCACCGGCATCGATCTGGTCGAGCCGGATGACGACAACCGGCCCCTGCTGGTGGGAGAGCGGACAAACGTCATCGGTTCGAAGGCCTTCCGAGAGCTGGTGGCGGCCGGTTCGTGGGACGACGCGGTGGAGATCGCCAGACGCCAGGTCAAGGGCGGTGCGCAGATTATCGACGTCTGTCTGCAGTCCACCGAGGGCGACGAGGTGGCGGCCGTTCGCGAGTTTTACGAGAGGCTCGGTCGTGCGGTCAAGGCGCCGATCATGATCGACTCGACCGACCCGGGTGCGGTCGAGGTCGCGCTCACATACTGCCAGGGGAAATCCATCATCAACTCGGTAAACCTCGAGGACGGCGAGGACAAGATCAAGCACGTAGCGCCCTTGCTGCGAAGGTACGGCGCGTCGGTTATCTTCGGCGTCATCGACGAGGACCCGGAACAGGCACAGGCCTTCACCCGTGAGCGCAAGCTCGAGATCGCCCGCCGCGGCCATAGCACGCTCACCGGGGCCTACGGGATCCCCGAGTGCGACATCATCTTCGATCCCCTGGTCTTTCCGGCGGCGAGCGGTGACGTCGGCTATATCGGCGGGGCGGTGGAGACAATCGAGGGCCTGCGGCTGATCAAGGAAGTTTTTCCGGCCTGCACCACCGTGCTCGGGATCTCCAACGTCTCCTTCGGGCTCCCCGTCCGCGCCCGGGAGATTGTCAACTCGGTCTTCCTCTACCTGTGCACCAAGGCCGGTCTCGACCTCGCGATCGTCAACACCGAACGGCTCGAGCGTTACGCCGCGATTCCCGAAGTGGAGCGGCGGATGGCCGAGGGGCTGCTTTTCAACTCACCGCCGCCCGCAGGCGAGGGGATTGATCCGGTCCTGGCGGACGCGTCGGGCGACTGGAGGAATCAGGATCCCGGCCAGCGCGCCGCCATCCACGCCTTCCACGTGGCCCGCGTGACAGAGCACTTCCGCGGCGCCAAACGGGAGGCGGTTGTTCGTCCCGAGCAGCCGCTCGACGACCGTCTCGCGGGCTACATAATCGACGGCAGCCGCACCGGGCTGGTGCAAGACCTCGACCTCAAGCTCGCCGAGGGCGTGGCGCCTCTGGAGATTATCAACGGACCGCTCATGGACGGCATGGCGGAGGTGGGCCGGCTCTTCAACGACAACGAGCTCATCATCGCCGAGGTCCTGCAGAGCGCCGAGGCCATGAAGGCAGCGGTGTCGCACCTCGAGCAGTTCATGGACGCGGACGCTTCGGCGGCCCGCGGGCATATAGTCCTGGCGACGGTCAAGGGCGACGTCCACGACATCGGCAAGAACCTGGTGGACATAATTCTCACCAACAACGGATTCGACGTGATCGATCTCGGGATCAAGGTCACTCCCGAGGCTCTGGTGCAGGCGGTGCGCGAGCACCGGCCCGATGCCATCGGTCTCTCAGGTCTGTTGGTCAAGTCGGCCCACCAGATGGTCGTCACCGCCGAGGATCTTCAGGCCGCGGGCATTCAGGTTCCCATCCTCGTTGGCGGCGCCGCACTGTCGGCCCGGTTCACGAACGAACGGATCGCCCCGGCCTACGGCGGTAGGGTTCTCTACTGCGCCGATGCGATGGCGGGTCTCGAGGCGATGCTCGGTGTGATGCAAGGGGACGGAGCGGCGGCCCCCGATCCCCCGATCGACGAGCCTCGAGAGGCTCGAACGAAGACCGTGAAGAGGACCACCGCACATCCTTCCGAACCCCCGCAGGTGCGTAAAGACCTCGGGCCGGTCCCGCCGCCGCGCCCGGACCGCGTGGTGTGGTCTCCGGTCGAGTCCCTGCGCGAGGTCTGGCGCTATCTCAACCCGCAGATGCTCTACGGCAAGCACCTCGGTCTACGCGGGAGCTTCACGGCCAAGCTGCAGTCCGACGACCCCAAAGCAGCCAAGCTGGAGGAGATGGTCGATAGTCTGATGGACGAGGTCGAGGGCTGGATACGGGTGGGCGCAGTGTGGCGCTTCTTCGAGGCCGAATCGGCGGGGCAGGAGCTCTCGCTCTTCGAGCCCGGCTCGGAGGCGCCGGTCCACACCTTCGTTTTTGCGCGCCAGCCGCGGCCCGGCGGCCTCTGTCTGGCAGACTTTGTTCTTCCGCCGCGCGATGGCGCTCGTGACTCCGTAGCTCTCTTCGTTGTGGGAGCGGGGGAGGGTGTGCGCGAGCGCGCCGCAGCGGCGAAAGAAGCTGGCGAGTTTCTCGCCAGCCACGCCATCCAGGCGCTGGCCATCGAGACCGCGGAGGCGGCGGCAGAGTGGCTCCATGGACACCTGCGCGGGCTGTGGGGCTTTCCCGACCCGCCGGGAATGTCGATGAAGGACCGGTTTGCCGCCCGGTATCCCGGCAAGCGCTTCAGCTTCGGCTACCCCGCCTGCCCGGATCTCGGTGACCAGGTGCCTTTGTGGCGGCTTCTCGCGCCGGAGGAGATTGGCGTCGACCTCACCGAGGGGTTGATGATGGAGCCCGAGGCGAGTGTCAGTGCCATCGTCTTCCATCACCCGGATGCGCGGTATTTCTCGGTCAAGGGTGCTGGACGTTCCTGAATCGTGCCCGAGCCCGAGCCCGTGCCCGATGTTCTGCATGGCGCTTCCGAATTCACCGCGGCCTTGCTATAGGCACTCTGCCTGAGAGGATGCCAGGCACCTCCGAAGGAGCGCGCCATCCAAGGCTCCGGGTTTGCGCTTCTGGGAGGTGATGCGACCTGTTGTCGTCGCGCTCCCCGAGAGAGCCCCCTCTAACAATGTTGGGACTCAACGGTCCAGGGCGCCGCAACGTCTGTACTCCCAACATTGATTAGAGACGGCACATCCGATCATCGCGCCCAAGCATGGGTATCTTGCCCCGATCCACCGGATCGCCACCCCGCGCCGAAAATTCCTAATTTCAGCAGGTGCATGGGGTCCGAACTCAAAACTAAAAACTCAAAACTAAAAACTCACTCACGCGTGTACCTCCGAAAGGGCGCGCTCTTGACCGGGCGTTCCCGACGCCTCACACTTGCTCCCAATGAACGAGCTCATATTGATTGTCGACGATGAGCCCGGGATCCTCACGACCCTGTCACAGATCCTGGTCGATGAGGGTTACCGCACGGTAGTCACGACCAGCGGTGAGGAGGCCCTTCACCTTTTTCGCGAGCGCCGGCCGGACGTTGTCTTCCTCGACATCTGGCTGCCTGATTGGGATGGGCTCGAGACCCTCCAGGCCCTGCGCGACCTGGACCCGGCCGCGATGGTGATCATGATGTCCGGCCACGGCACCTCCGAGACCGCGGTGAAGTCCATCAAGATGGGCGCCCAAGACTACCTCGAGAAGCCTCTCTCCTACGACCGGACGGTGGCGGCGGTGAAGGACGCCCTCGAGGCAAGGCGTGTGCGGGCCGATGCCGCAGACCAGGGCGTTCTGGAAGCGGGGCGCGAACGCATCGAACCGGTGGTGCACTTCGAGCCACCGCCCGAGCTGTCGATCCTGAAGACCACCGACCGCCCCCAGAGGACGATCCGCGAGTCGAACGTTATCTACGGGCTCGGCCTGCACTCGGGTGGCCGCACCGGCATGGTGATCCAGCCCCTTCCGCCGGACACGGGAATCCACTTCATCACCTTGCCCAGTGGCATCTCCATGCCCGCCCACGTCTCCTCGGTGGCCGAGACCGACTACGCCACCACCCTCACCAGCTCGGGCGAGAGTATTCGTACCGTGGAACATTTGATGTCGGCGCTGCACGCCTGTGGTGTCACCAACCTGCTGGTCAAGGTCCACGGAGAGATCCCGGTGCTCGACGGCTCCGCCCTCAGCTTCCTCGAGCGTCTCGAAGAGGTGGGCATCGTGGATCAGGATGTGCCGGTGAAGGAGGTGGTCATCGATCGTCGCTACGAGGTCGGAGGCGGGCGGGAAAAATTTCTGGTGATCGAACCGGCGGAGGTCTTCTCGGCATCCTATCTGCTGCGCTACCCGCCGCCGATCGGCGAGCAGTACTACGAATTCGTCTTCTCTGACTGCGACGCCTACCGCGAGCAGATCGCCCCCGCCCGCACCTTCGGTTTCATGCGCGACCTGAAGATGATCAACGAGCTCGGCCTCGGCACCGGCGGCCGCCTGGACAACTTCATCCTCGTTGGCGAGGACAACGTCATCAACACCGATCTGCGCTTCCCCGACGAGTTCGTCCGCCACAAGATCCTCGACATCATCGGTGACCTCTACCTGCTCGGCTACCCGGTGCGGGGCAAGGTCACCGCCAGCCTCACCGGCCACCGGGACAACATCGAGGTGCAGCGGCAGATTCTTGCCGAGACCAGTGTGGCGTAGAACCTGAAATGTAGGCGCAGGCTTCAGCCTGCGCCACCATGCGGCGTCGGCACCCGGCGGCGAACCGGCAAAGCTGAACGGCGCCATACACAGCCCCGAATTTTCGACGGAACAGACAAGGACGGGTGTAAACTGAGACGCTGCGGCGCTGGCTCGGATATCTCTCCGCGAAACCTTTGAGGTTCACGGGCTGAAGGGCGCTGGCAGACTCATTTCTTCGGAGGTCCCGATGAAGCTTCCGGTTGTCTTTTCGTCCCGTTCTGCTGTGATCGTTCTGTCGGCTGCGATGGTGCTTTTAGTCTCGATGCCCGCCGCCGCAATCACCGAG